>Ga0268284_1000217_pt1 | contig 48400 bp, 40 predicted proteins | sample saktaG_14_FD_190137 | JGI IMG/M metagenome (GOLD analysis project Ga0268284, IMG submission 190137) | Saline water microbial communities from Sakinaw Lake, British Columbia, Canada - sak_2013_06_06_40m | ecosystem: Environmental > Aquatic > Non-marine Saline and Alkaline > Saline ...
AATTTTGGATCTTCTCCTGCAGCAACCATTCGCGCAAGCCAGTAAACCGTGGCGTTTGGATCGCTGCCACGGATCGACTTGATAAAAGCCGAGATGATGTCGTAGTGCATCTCCCCACCTTTGTCGTAAATGGCGAGGTTTTGCTGGATAATACCCAATGTCATTTCATTGGTAATAACAACCTCCCGACTTTTACCTGAAACACTGGTAGTTACAAGTTCAAGTGCATTTAAAAGTTTGCGGGCATCGCCGCCGGAAATCCTCAACAGGGCCTCTGGTTCCTCTATGCGAATGGTTAAATCCAGAGATTTTTCGAGAGTCTCTCTCCCCTGATCCATCAACCGGATCAGCTGATCTTCATCAAGACCCTTTAAAATATAAACCTGACACCGCGAAAGGAGAGGAGAAATCACCTCAAAAGAAGGATTCTCAGTAGTTGCACCAATGAAGGTTACAACACCTTTCTCTACTGCTCCTAAAAGTGCATCTTGCTGTGATTTACTGAATCGGTGAATCTCATCGATAAAAAGAAAGGGACTTTCTCCACTTTTTTCGGCACTGGCAATAATTTCACGTACCTCTTTAACCCCCGAACTAACCGCACTAAGTGTATAAAAGGTTCTTTTTAACTGCTTGGATATAATGTAAGCAAGGGTTGTTTTTCCTACTCCCGGAGGGCCCCAGAGAATCATGGAGGGGACATGTCCGGATTCAATTGCCTTTCGCAAAATAGCAGAAGCCCCAACAAGATGGTCCTGACCTAGATACTCATCCAGGGTTTCGGGTCTCAATTGTTCGGCGAGGGGAATTAACATACGCAATGTTAATACATGTTCGTGTCAAAAGTAGGAATTTTCAAGCAATTAATGTGAAAAACTAAATATACTGTAAACCAGCAACTTATAAACAAATGTTAAAAAATGTTAAAAAAAGTAGGCCAAAAATTTGGAGTGAACCACTTTGATAGAGTACTTTTGCTTTGAATTCCAAAAATCAATAAACAGATGAAAAAAATTGCAACCTTATTAGTAATTGGTGCTGTAGCTTTCCTTTATGCCTGCGGCCCAAGTACAAAAGAACTTGAAGAGAAAAGAATTGCTGACTCAATCCGTGTTGCTGACTCTTTAGCAATGGTACAGGCTGAACAGCAAAGAATTGCTGACTCTATTTCAGTTGCCCAGGCTGAAGCAGCTCACGCTGACTCTGTAGCCCAGGGTTTGATTAAAGAGTAATTCTACCAATTTAAAAAAGTAGGGGCAACCTGTTAGGTTGCCCCTACTTTTAGTATACGGTTGACCTGTTTTACACGGTTGCTCCTGACCTAAAGGTTTTTAATCTCCGCAATCAGTTTCTGCATCGAAGCTTTGGCATCTCCAAAAAGCATCCTGTTTTTGGGATGGTAAAAAAGGTTATTTTCAATGGCTGCATAACCTTTGGCCATACTACGTTTCATCACGATGACATTCTTCGCTTCCCAGGCCTTGATCACAGGCATCCCGTAAATCGGACTGGCCGGATCATTTTCTGCTGCAGGGTTCACCACATCGTTTGCTCCAACAACAATGACAACATCTGTATTATTCATCTCATTATTGGCATCCTCCATTTCTGTCAGCTTTTCATAGGGAACATCGGCTTCAGCCAGAAGAACATTCATGTGGCCTGGCATACGGCCTGCAACAGGATGGATCCCGTATTTCACTTCAACTCCCTTGCTTGTTAAGAGGTCGTCCAACTCATGACAGAGATGCTGTGCCTGGGCAACCGCCAACCCATAGCCTGGCACGATCAGAACTTTCTGTGAATAGCTTAAGAGAACAGCTGCATCGCTGAGTGAGATCTCCTTAACGGTTTTATCTCCATTATCAGCAGCACCTGAAGCACTTCCGCCGAATGCACCAATTATAACATTCAGGAGCGACCGGTTCATAGCCTTGCACATCAGGATCGTAAGAATTGTTCCAGAAGAACCAACCAGGATTCCGCCGGTCAGCATTGCCTGGTTGTTATACAGGAAGCCTCCGAAGGCAGCAGCCACCCCAGTAAAGGAGTTCAGTAGGGAGATAACTACTGGCATATCGGCTCCACCGATAGGCAATACAAAAGTAATTCCGTAGATAAGTGCAGCGGCAGCAAACAAATAAATCCAAATCATGTCGGGTTTCACCGGCATCAGCAGGATATATACAATCATGGCTACAAGAAGAAGAAGAAATGCCAGGTTAAAATAGCGCATCAGCTTTGTCTTGACATCACCAATTTTATCGTCGAGTTTCCCAAAAGCAATCATACTTCCCGAGAATGAGACACTTCCGATCATCAATCCCATCAGGATCGTAAATGTCTCTCCATTGAGCATACCATGGCGAGCAATTAACTCCTCAGGGATGTGTGGAAACTCCATCAGGGAAATCAACGCTGCACAAGCTCCTCCCATCCCGTTAAAGAGCGACACCATTTGTGGCATCGCGGTCATCTTAACTTTTTTGGCGGCCAGCCAGCCAACTACAGTTCCAATAAATAAAGCAGCAAGAATCCATGGGATATTCCCGATATGCGCTCCATCTTTTTTGTGAAAAAGAATGGTGAAGATGATGGCTAACAACATGCCTCCGGCAGCCCAGAGGTTCCCGTTGCGGGCGGTAGCCGGATGACTCAGTTTTTTTAACCCCAGCACAAAAAGAACAGAGGCCAGGATATATGACATTTCTAGAATGCTGATCTGTGAGGTGAATGTTTCCATGGCCGTTAGTTATTGGTTTTCTTTTTTTTAAACATCTCCAGCATGCGGTCGGTTACAACAAAGCCTCCCACTACATTTAACGTCCCCAATACCACTGCGATAAAGCCAAGTACCATTGCAAGAATGTTATCGGCATGGCCCATCACAATAATTGCCCCGATGATAACAACGCCATGAATGGCATTTGCTCCCGACATTAGTGGCGTATGCAAAACGGCAGGGACATGGGAGATGACCTCTATGCCCAGGAAAATCGAAAGGATGATAATGAATATCAACTCCCTGTTTTCGTAAAAAAATTGTAATGCCTCTTCCATTGTTTTAATGTTTATGCGTTCATAGCTGCTTTAACTCTTTCATTAATAATCTCTCCATTGCGTGTCACACAAGTCCCTAAAATCAAATCATCATCCCAGTTTAGTATAAATTCATCTTTGCTGTTATACATCAGCTTTAGAAAGTTGAACAGGTTTTTGCCAAACATTTTACTGGCATCAGATGGCATGGTGACAGGGAATGATGATTCTCCAACAATCTTGACTCCATGGTGCTCCACAACCTCATTGTCTTTTGTCAAGGCACAATTGCCACCGGTGGAGGCAGCAAGGTCAATGATTACGCTTCCCGGCATCATGCCTTCAACAGTATCTTTGGTAAGAAGGAGGGGAGCTCTCCTTCCGGGAATCTGAGCAGTACAGATCACCACATCCGATTTCACTGCATGGTCGTGAATAGCTTGTGCCTGCTTCATTTTGAACTCCTCGGTTTGTTCCACCGCATACCCTCCGGCTGCCTTATCATCAATTGCGCCCTCCACCTCAACAAACTTTGCTCCAAGCCCCATTACCTCTTCTTTTACTGCTGCGCGCACATCGAACACTTCAACCACAGCTCCAAGTTTACGTGCGGTCGCAACTGCCTGAAGCCCTGCAACTCCGGCACCGAGGATCAATAATTTAGCCGGTTTTATTGTTCCGGCTGCTGTCATGAACATCGGGAAGAATTTGGGAAGAAGAAGGGCTGCTGTCAATACTGACTTATAGCCCGAAATGGTTGCCATGGATGATAAAATATCCATCGCCTGTGCACGTGAGGTTCGGGGAACCACATCCATACTGAAACTGGTCACTTTTATTTCAACCAGTTTATTGACAAGCTCTTTGTCGAACATCGGATTGAAAGCAGCGAGGAGTAGCTGATCCTCTTTTAACAGGTCTATCTCCTCCTGGGATGGAGCATTGATCTTGATGATCATCCCTGCTTTCTCCAATACTTCATGTTTTGAAACCAGTTGCGCGCCAGCCAACTCATATGCATCATTTGATGCATATGCCGAAAGGCCTGCGCCAGTTTCAACGAGAACCTGGACATTCATTTTACGAATTGCAGCTACAGTTTCGGGTAGCATGGCAACCCTGCGCTCAGGAAATTCTTCTTTTAATATGCCTATGATCATAATCTATTGTATTACTTTTCTGATTTTTAATCCTTAAAACCAATCTTTGTATGATTGCCATCGCAGAAAGGTTTCTTTTTGGATGCGCCACACCGGCAGATCGCAGCAATCTCTGTCTTAATCTCAATTTGCTGATTATTCGCATCCCTGATGACGAAATTTCCGGAGATCAGGGCGGGCCCGTTTCGCAGGATTCGAATCTTTGCGCCCTCTGAAGCAGGAACTTCAGCTACCTTTTCTAGGGCAGGAGTGCTCTGATTCTTCCTATACAATAAGGCTCTCGAAGGGCAGGTGTTGATAGTCTCAATCACTTCATCTGAATTGGCCTCTGACAATGTAATCCAAGGGCTCTTTTGGGTATTGAAAACTCTTGGATTGCCTATGATACAGTTGGCTGAATGGACACACTTCTCAGGCCGCCAGTAGACCGTGATCTCTCCATTGGTATAACGTATTACTTTCTCCTTTTTAAACCCTTGCAACTCGGCATTTGTCACTTCGTTAGACATCGTTTCAAGAAAATTGCTCTGACAAAGATAAATAATTTATTTATTTTTGTTCTAAATAATTTAAATGAACCTGAACCGGATTCGAAGAGACTGGCTCCTTCGTTTGCAAAGGAAGTAAGTATTTATTAATTTTACTCAACTAAAATAAATTGGTATGAAGACATCCGGAAGATATTATTATGGATTAATGCTGTTCATTGTTGTCATTTTTCTCTCAGGTTGTTCAAAGAGTGACAATATCAATCTTTTTTCTGTGAGCGATGATATTGACCTGGGCATCCAGGTAGATGCCGAGATCCGTTCAAACCCGCAGGAGTTTCCCATCCTCGATTCGACACAAAATGTAACTGCATATGCACATCTTTACAGGATCCGGAATACAATTCTTGCTTCTGCCACTGAGATGAACAATAAAGAGACGTTCGCCTGGCGTTGTACGATCATCGATAATGATACAGTAATTAACGCGTTTTGTGCGCCCGGAGGTTATATGTATTTTTACACGGGCCTGATAAAGCTGCTCAACAATGAAGCTGAATTTGCCGGGGTGATGGCTCATGAAATGGTTCATGCCGATCGCCGGCATACTACTGACCAATTGACCATCACATACGGATTGGATCTGTTGGTTCAGTTGCTGCTTGGGAACAATCCCAATGAGTTGGGTCAGATTGCTGCATCACTTGCGGGTAATCTTGGCTTGCTGGCATATAGCCGCAGCAATGAGTATGTAGCCGATAAGTATGCAGTTCGCTATCTCTATCCATCGGAGTATGATGCTGCCAGTTTACGTGACTTTTTTATCCTGATGGAGAATCAACCGTCTCCTCCGGTTTTCCTCAGTACACACCCCTCTCCTGAAGACAGGTTGGAGAAAATCGATGAAGAGTTTTTGGCTCTGGGCGGAGTTCACGGAGAACTTTTTGAAGCCAGATACGGAGAATTTAAGAGTGTACTTCCCTGATGTGACTCAACAGAAAATATCAATAACATCAGTTAGAAGGAGCAATGATAAGTCGCTCGATCTCAATACCTGATGGGGAAGCAGCTTGAACAAAATAGATCCCTGGAGTCATAAACGGCTTTCGGTTTCCAGGTGGATGCGAGAGATATCCTGACGCCCCCCTCCATGAACAAATGGGGAGGGATCCATTTCTGATGCAGGATTAACCCCAACAATAACTTTCCTGTTGTCAGCGTAAAGGATGTTATACATGTCGGCCAACTGGGTCAAGGCATCCTGAGAATTATCTTCCGGAAGCCAAACCAGAAAGTAATCCGATCATGAACTCCATGGGTTTTGTTTCAAAACAATTGCTTCGGTGGGGATCTCATTTGACGTGGTTGCGATAATAAAATCACTTCCAATGTGGTGTATGGATGTTGATTCAGAAGAATAAAGTATTTCGGTTTGATAAGTGTCAGTGTAATTCGTTAGAAATAATTGCTGACAAAAACCTGATATAGAGAAGAGTAGAGCTGATAAGAGAGTGATAATTTTCATGCGGATTTTTTTTACAAGATTACAAAAAACAGAGATAAGCTTGTAATTCAATTAATAAGCGTATCTTTGCACCACAATTTATATTTACATTTTTACATCACATTATTACATCATGAACACAGGAACAGTTAAATTTTTCAATGAATCCAAAGGATTCGGATTTATTAAAGACTCAAATTCACCCAAAGAGTATTTCGTACATGCTAACGGACTCAAAGAGAGTATCCGCGAGAATGACGAAGTTACATTCGATTTGGAAGAAGGAAGAAAAGGATTAAATGCGGTAAATGTCAGACTTGCATAGTCGATAATACTATAAACATTTAACATTTTGGGTCCCGCCTTGGCGGGACTTTTTTTTGTTTTTTAATTAATGAAATTCGCTCTGGCTCTATGCAGGAAAGGAGGGTCGTTGACTTTTTTCTGCGCGTTTTGCTGCTTTTGCAGCTCTTTTCTCTTTCAGGTTTTTAGCCGGTGCTTTTTTATTGTTTTTTTCTTTACCTTCTTTTTCTTTTGACATCTGGTTTATTCTTAGATTAATTTGATGTTGAGGTTATAAAGAACTTCATTCATATCCACTTTTAATAACAGTCGAAATCATTTTGAACCGTTCATTGGCTTTCACCATATGTGACGTGTGTGCTGGAATAATAATCCCCTGGCCTACTAGAAGTGTGTTCGGTTTTTCATCAATCACCACTTCAGCTTTCCCTTCAATAATTTGAAGGAAAGTATCAAAAGGAGAGGTCTTTTCTGCTAACGTTTCACCCGTGTCTATAGCTATAACGCTGATGTTTCCGGTAATTTTACGGATGATGGTTTTAGTTACAACCGAGTTGGGGACATACTCAATGATTTCAATGAGGATATGAGTTTTAGATTTTTCAATTTCTGATGTGTACATAGTTTTACTTTCTTAACTCATAAACTGGGTGCATTAAGCAAGCCAACCATTGCCGATACGGTTATCAATCCAAGAGGGGGCTGCTGCTTTTTTCGAGATAAACTTTAGCGCATGTTTGAAACTCCAGAAAGAATCCGGACACTCCGGATAAATCAATAAGATATTCATCGCACACCGAATTAAATCCTATATTTCAGAAGAACAAGTAAAATTCGGCATTCAACACGAAAATTGTGTTACACAATTCCAGGAAAATCTTACATGATTTACACATCTTCAAAGATGTCTGCTTCTCCAATATTTACATATATATAATTCAGGCCAAGTTTTTCTAGTTCGGCTTTCACCACCATCTGGCAGCAGATGCAGACCATATGCAAGTATATAACATAGAAAAATAGTTACTTTCCGATGCAGAAAGTAACTCGTGCTAAAGATCAGTTAGATACGAGTTCGAGGTACAAATAGGGTACAAAAAATGGCTTAAAAATCGATGTCATCTATTGAATTCCATGAATGAACTATTCCCCAGGTATTTTTAAAGTTTTCATCTCCGCCATATACTACATGCGAGTTTTTCGGTAAATTCCCGGAATAGCCATTCCATTTTTCGAGATTTATGAAAAAATCACGGTTCCAGGTTTTGGACGATTTAATTTCAACAGGAGTAAGACCATTTGCGTGCTCAATAATAAGATCGACCTCCATCCCGCGATGATCTCTCCAGAAATAGAGATTGGATGCCTTCCCCTGGTTGTAGCGTCGCTTCAAAAACTCAGACAAGATCAGGTTCTCAAAGAGAGAGCCCTTTAAATAATGGTTGTTTAACTGGCTTACCTTCTCGATTCGAAGCAGGGCACAGCATAACCCGGTATCATAAAAATAAAGTTTTGGTCTTTTGACCAGCCGTTTACTGAAATTATTATGGTGTGGTTGAAGCAGGAATAAGATGTAACTGGCTTCCAGGACAGAGATCCATGCCTTGACGGTATTGTAGCTGACGCCGCAATCGTTTGCCAGAGAAGTATAGTCCAGCAATTGGCCCACTCTCCCGGCGCAAAGACCCAGGAATCGGACGAAAAGATTAAGATCATGTATATTCTGCAATGACCGCACATCGCGTTCCAGGTATGTTTGGATGTAGTTTGGATAGAAATCGGGCGGATCTATCTTTTTATCATACAGCCTTGGGAAAAAGCCATGAAAGATATTTGCTTCGTAAGAAGGTAACAATTGATTAGCCTTACGGAGTTCCGAGAAAGAGAAGGGGAGAAGGCGGAAAATAGCCGTCCTGCCAGCCAGCGACTGGGAAATCCGGACATGAAGTAAAAAGCTTTGCGAGCCTGACAGGATAAATTGCCCTGTTTTTCCGCTCTGATCGACAATTCCTTGTATGTAAGAGAAAAGCTCCGGGACCATTTGTGCTTCATCAATGATACCACCATTCGAGTACTGTTGCAAAAAGTTTTTGGGGTCCTGGATAGCAAACATCCTGGTTTCAGGATTTTCAAGCGAAGCATAGAACAGGTCTCCGAAAAGGTTTCTCAAAAGGGTGGTTTTTCCGGATTGCCGGGGGCCGGTGACCGTAATTATAGGAAACTTTTCTGACAGATCAAGAATCTTTTGGCTTATTTCTCTCTTAATCATGCTACCGTTTTTATAATCTCGTACAAAATTGCAAAATAAATTCTAAATTGTACAAAACCTTTTAAATATTTTTTAATAATCAGATTAGCAACGCCTTCCAAGGTGGATAGGGGATAAAATCATATTAGTTATGGATATGAGGTACAAATGGGGCACAAAAAATGATATAAAAATCATCAAAAGCACACGAATTTTCTATTAGTAAAATATCTTGTAATCCTCGTTCAGAAAGGAAATGAATCAATCGCATACAATGGAACATTAACCAGCCAGCCTTCTTTTCGATAATCCGACATTGAGGTTCTTACAGAAATTGTCGGATTGAACTTTTCAAAAAAGGATTTCAAGCTTTTTGCTTTCAGGTTTTCCTCTGCTTTTACTTCAATCGGAATGATGCGATCGTTATGTTGGATTACAAAATCCAATTCTCCCCTGGAGGTGTCGGATGACCAGTAGAAAACCTGAATGTTTTGCCGGATTTTAAGATGCTGCAGGACAAACTGCTCAGCCAGGGCTCCTTTGAACTCACTAAATATCGAATTCCCCATGAGAATTGTCTGTTGGGTCAGGCCTCCCATGGCGGATAACAGCCCGACATCAAGGATAAACAGTTTGAATGCCGAAGTATCCTGGTACGCGACAAGTGGAACGGCAGCTTTCGAAATTCGCTGAACCTTGTGCACCAGTCCGCAATCTGTCAACCAGGCCAGAGCAAGTTCGAACTCCTTTGCTCTGCCTCCTTGTTTAACTACACCGTAAATGAACTTCTTATTCTCTTTTGATAACTGGGAAGGGATTGATTGCCACAACATTTTTATTCGGGGAACAATCTCTGACGGCGCATGTTTTGAAAAATCATGCTCATAAGCTAATAAAATGTTTCTCTGGATGGTCCTTACACGGTCAAAATCATTTTCACTGATAAAGGAACTGACAGCTTCAGGCATGCCCCCGATAAAATAATAATGACGGAGATGACCAATAAGTTTTGCTTTGAAGTTCGTGATCATCGGCCAGTCATTGCGTTGAAGCAGTTCATATAGCTGTTCCTGGCCGAGGGCCAATAAAAATTCATTGAAAGACATGGGGTGGAGGGTCAGAAAATCCACCTTCCCAACAGGAAACGATGTTTTTAGGTGCAAGGTGATCCCAAGAAGGGAGCCGGCAGCGATAATATGATACTGCAGAGCATTCTCGCAAAAATACTTCAGGGATGTGATGCCCCTTTCAGCTTCCTGGATCTCATCAAGAATGATCAATGTATTATCTGGCCGTATCCTGATCCCTGTTTCAATTTGAAAGGCAGTAATCAGCCTGCTTATTTCAAAATCTTCTTTGAAAATTGATTTCAGCGAATCGGAGGATTCAAAGTTGATGTAAGCAACCTGTTCATATTCTCTTCTGCCAAACTCTTTCATGAGCCAGGTTTTACCCACCTGCCGGGCTCCCTGGATGATCAAAGGCTTCCTGGTCTTTGACTTTTTCCACTTCAATAATGATGCTAATGCAAATCGTTCCATACGATTATTTTGTGCAAAAATACAAATTATCGCACGATAAAGTGTATATACTTACATTTTATTGCACGAAAATACGTAAGCCTTCGGTTTTCACCCGGTATTAACAATACCAAAACAAGTATGGACCGCAACGATGCCGGCCTGTTTTTTTTAATCCCTAGATGGTATTTTATGGATCATGTAACTACTGGATACGTTGAACTGGCAGAAAGAGACAAAAATTATCACGTCTCAAGTAATTTATTATGAAGCACATAAGTGCATTTTGTGATCTTTTTTGAAAAATAATTGAAAAAAAACTTGACAAATGTAATAATTATCATCTATCTTTGTGAGCGAATATTCACTAACTTTATTTTAAATTACATATGGAAATAACAGCAAGACAGTTGGAGATTATTGAAGCGGCCGGTGAGATACTTACCAAGTCAGGCGTCAACGGTCTTACAACCAAGAATCTGGCCGCCCTGATCGGGTTTAGCGAATCTGCTCTTTATCGCCATTTTAAAAGCAAGGAGGAGATCATTCTTACTATGCTCCTTTATTTGGCAGAAGATATGGATATACGCCTGAGACTGGTAGTGAAAGTGGATAATGATCCAAAAAAGAAGCTAAATGCATTATTTAACAGCCAATTTGATTTTTTTCAGAAAAACCCGCACTTTTTAATTGCTATGTTATCCGATGGGCTCTTTGAAGAAAGTGCGGCGATTAACAAAGCAATCAAAAAGATCATGGAGACAGCCATGAAACAATTACTTCCTATTATTGAGCTGGGACAACAACAACATATTTTTAACAGAGACCTGACGGCCGAGGCGTTGTGTCATTTCATTATGGGCAGCTTTCGATTGCATATCCTGAAATGGCGCTTATCTGGTTTGTCATTTGATGTTAAACAGGTAGGCAACGAACGGATGAAAGATCTTTTCCTGCTTATCAGTTCACAAAAAAATACACCTTAAAAAATTTAACCTGTCATGTTAGTGAACATTCACTATTTCATCAAACAAACATTCCTGATGGGAGGCTTAGGGCTCCTCATGGCTGCAAGTCCGGCTATATCGCAGGAATTATCTCTGGACCAATGTGTAAATCAGGCTTTAGAGCATAACTGGTCTATTAAAATATCCCAGGAAGATATTCTGATCGCCCGGGATAAAAATAACGAAGCAAAGTCCACGCTGCTGCCAAAGCTCAATGGAGTGGCTGACTATCGCTATTATACGGATCTTCCTTATCAGTTCATGCCTGCCGAGGCATTCGGCGGGCCTGCAGGAACCTATAAACAGGTTCAGTTTGGGGTCCCACAGAATATGAATATAAATGCCCAGTTATCTGTTCCGATTTTTAATGCAGCAGCTTACTCAGCCATTCTCACAACCCGTGAAGCCATCTTACTAAGAGAGCTTCAAAAAACCAAAACTGAAGAAGAGGTGATTATGGAAGTTTCCAACACCTATTATAATGGTCAGATCCTCCGCCACCAGATCGCTTTCCTCGACAGTAACATCCTCAACATGGAGAAACTTGTCAAAACCACCTCGATGTTATATCAACAGCAGTTGGCTAAAGCGACCGACGTGGACAGGTTGAAGTTACAACTGGAACAAATGATAACGCAGCGAATAACAGTCTTCTCCCAGTACCGGCAAGTGCTTAACGCGCTTAAGTTCCTGATTGGCAAACCGGTTACAGATACGGTAGAGGTTAGCCTGGAAGAAAAAACGTATAGGGTTATCCATTACAACCAATTACTTACTACTGATGTTAAACTAATAGATAAACAACTGCAGCTGACTGATTCTGAAATGAAGGGATTGAAATGTACAAGGCTGCCATCACTGAACGCTTATGGGATGTATGGAACGACTGGATTTGGCACAACCGGAAGCAACAGCTTTTTCAACTTCTATCCTGTCAGTTATCTCGGTGTTCAGATGACCATCCCACTATTCAATAACCTGGGAACACATCGCAAGATTCAACAGAAAAAAACAGAATTGGATAAAACAAATCTTCAGAAGGGTTTGTTGTTAGCCAAAACAGATCTGGAAAGAACAAATGCCCTTCTTCAATACCAGGTTGCTGAAAAGAACCTGACAACAACGGCAGGCCAGATTGTACTTGCGAAGAAAATATACGGGAACACCGTTTTGCAAAGCGAGCAAGGCATCGCTTCTATAACGGATCTTTTATTGGCAGATAACACGCTAAGAGAAGCACAGCAGAATTATATTTCTGCCCTGGTGATTCTCAAAAAAACAGAACTGGAATATAAACGAGTAACAGGCAACCTATTAATTAAATAAACAGAAAATGAAAAAAGCAATTTATATCGTCGTTTCCATAGCTCTTTTGGCAATTCTCGTCATCTGGCTGGCCTTGAACAAGCGTAAGGTCGAAGCAAAAGTTTATCGATTTGATAACCAACAGGAGGTACTGATCACTATTGATACTGTAAAACTTAAAGATCTATCTTCAGAAAAAAGGTATCCCGGCATATTTGAGCCAAACCGCGAAGTGAAGGTGATGGCTGATTTATCTGGGAAAGTCATCCGGATGAATGTCGACCTGGGAGATTACCTGAGGACCGGCGCTCTTGTGGCGCAATTGGATAACGAGTTGCTGAAATTGCAACTGGAAGGCATCCAGGTGCAAATTGCAGGATATGAAAAGGATGTTGACCGCTACAGGATACTGGTTGAGGCAGAAGCTATCCAGGCAATTCAGCTTGAAAAAACGGAGTTGGCTCTTCAATCCGCCCTTGTCCAGCAGAAAACGTTGCAGGAACAAATCAACAGAACTACCATTAGAGCCCCATTCGATGGGATAGTTACCCAGAAATTCACGGAAGTTGGAGCTGTTGTAGCAATGTCGATGCCAATTATTCAATTGACAGATATCAGTTCGTTAAAGCTCAATCTTACGATTCCTGAATCCGATTTGAGAGATTTTCAGGTTGGCCAGCAGTTGAGCGTTAGTTCTGATATCTATCCCGATCTATTCTTTCCCGGCAACATAGTGATGGTTGGAAGCAGGGGGGATGCCTCCCATAATTTTCTCGTACAGATAAAGATAGTCAATACAAGAGATCGCCTGCTGAAAGCCGGCATGTTTGGCTGGGTAACAGTCAACAAAGGCCATAATCAATCCCTCCCCACAATACCTGTTAAAGCACTTTTCGGTTCTTCTCTGCATCAGCAGGTTTATGTTGTGGAACAAGGAAAGGTAACCATCAGGGATATTGAAGTGGATTTTCAAAATACTGATTTTTCGGCTGTATCGGCAGGCCTTCGGCCCGGAGAAATCGTAGTAACAAGCGGTTTCATCAATCTGAAGAATGGCTCAAATGTGAAATATAAATAATAGGAACCATGACAATAACTGAATTATCCATTAAAAGGCCATCACTCCTCTTTGTAATTTTTGGAGTGCTTATTCTTGCGGGAGTTCTTGCATTCACTCAATTGAGCTACGAACTGATGCCTGATTTCAGTCAGCCGGTAATCACTATCAGGACGATGTATCCCGGGGCATCACCAGAAGAGGTGGAGACATCTGTTACCAAACAAATTGAAGACGCGGTATCTAATCTGGAAGATATAGATTATATCTCCTCAAAATCGCTGAGTAATGCCTCTATTGTGATCGTCAACTTTAAATATGGGGCAGACCTGGATCTGGCCATGCAAGACGCTCAAAGGCAAATAGACAACATTAAAAAGGAGTTGCCTGAAGATATACAGTCGCCTGTGATGAGCAAACTATCTGTAAGTGACTTGCCCATCATGCAGATCAGCGCAACATCTGACCTGACAGGGCCGGAATTTTATCAGAAAATGGTTGATGAAATACTTCCGCAACTGCAGCAATTAAAAGGAGTTGCTGAAATTACTCTGTTAGGGGGAGAGGAAAGAGAGATTCAGGTTAAGGTGGATAAAGAGAAATTGCAACATTATAACTTGTCGCTCTTACAGGTGAGTGAATCTATCAACCGTGCCAGCATGGAAATTCCGGCGGGACAGGTAAAAACAACGGAAGAACAAATTGCCGTAAAGCTATCCGGGAAATTTAAGTCCATCGAAGATATTGAAAATCTGATCGTGGCTATTCCTGCGGCAGGCAGTCCGGTCTATCTGAACAATGTGGCAACAATCATCGATGGGCAAAGGGATATGGCGTCAGTTAGCCGGTACAATGGTCAGAACGGCATTGGGTTATTGATTAAGAAGCAGGGGGATGCCAATGCAGTGGATATGTCGCGGCTCGTAAAAAAGCAGTTGAAATCCATTGAAGAATCGAATTTATCATCAAACGTAAGGTTCATCATCGCGGATGACAGCACGGATATTACGATTGCAGCAGTAACTTCAGTAGTAGAGGATCTTGGCCTTGCTGTCCTGCTGGTTTCATTGATGATGCTTCTGTTTCTGCATAGTTTCAGGAACTCCCTGATCATATTGGTTGCAATACCTGCTTCCCTGATCTCCGCCTTTGCAGCGATGTGGCTTTTTGGCTATACACTTAACCTGATGACGCTTCTGGCAATGTCGCTGATCATTGGAATTCTGGTGGACGATTCCATTGTTATCCTTGAGAATATTCAACGATATCTTGACAAAGGGGTTGATAAACGTACTGCTGCATTGGAAGGACGGGCAGAAATCGGGTTTTCGGCTATCTCTATTACCCTGGTGGATGTAGTGGTTTTTCTTCCCATCATTTTTGTTCAGGTCTTTGTGGCCGATTTGTTGAAACAATTTTCAGTAGTTGTGGTTGTTTCCACCCTCATGAGTTTGTTTGTAAGTTTTACACTTACACCTTGGCTGGCTTCGAAAATAGGGAAGCGGGAAGAACTTAAGCCAACAAATTTTTTCAACCGGTTTCTTCTTGGATTCGAAAAGCAGATCAGCAATCTGACCAATTGGTATGGAGAAAAATTAGCCTGGGTACTAAATCATAAACTGATTTTTGCAGGAATTGTCCTGTTGCTTTTCATGGGTACAGCCGGTATGATGAAAATGGGCATCATGGGCAGTGAATTAATTGCCACAGGTGATCAGGGCAAATTTCGCTTCAACCTGGAATTTGACAAAAAAACCTCTATTACTGAGAATAATATCACCTCTTTGGCTGTCGAGAATTACCTCCTTTCCCAACCCGAAGTTCAATCCGTATTCAGCAATGTGGGAGGTCCCACCACCGGAATGATGAGTCTGGGCGTTGGAGAGGAGAATAAGACGGAGTTGACTATCAATCTTAAATCACCGAAAGAAAGGGGAGGGATATCTACCGATCAGTTTATGATTGAGATCAGGCAGCAATTACAGGAACGGTTTCGTGGTATCGACTTCACCATGTCATCACTTGGGCTGGTGGCAAAAGCAGCTCCGATCGAGTTGACCTTAAGCGGAGTCGATTTTTCATCGGTTATGAAAGAGGCAAAACGTTTGCAGGATACGTTGTCAGCAATTCCGGGAGCAAATAATGTCCAGTTATCGATTGAGACAGGAAACCCCGAGTTGCAGATTGACCTCGACCGGGATAAAATGGCACGGTACGGGTTGAACACCTCTCTGGTAGGGGCTACTTTACGGACTGCATTTTCAGGTAATGATGATGCTACTTTGTCGGAGAATGGGACGGAATATACCGTCAGGGTCAGGTTAGACGATTTTGACCGTAAAAATATAACGGATGTCAACGGATTGCTGATTGTCAACCCAATGGGTCAACCCATCCGGCTCGACCAGTTTGGGATGGTAGGCCAAACCAATGCACCCTCTCTTCTGGAGCGGAAAGATCGATTGCCAGCCGTAACCATGACAGCCGATGCGCTTGGGACAGGCTCAGGTAGGGTAGCTGCAAAAATGGTCTCTTACATTGCAAACAATCCGTTGCCCGAAGGGGTGATCATGTCGTGGGGCAGTGACATCAAAAGGCAAAACGAAAGTTTCGGGGCACTGGGAATGGCGCTGATTGTTTCCTTTATTCTGGTATACCTGATCATGGTGGCTCTTTACGATAATTACATCTATCCGTTTGTCGTATTGTTCTCCATCCCGGTTGCCACCATCGGGGCGTTTCTCGCACTCAATCTGACTATGGCCAACCTGAGCCTGTTTACCATTCTTGGGATGATCATGCTGCTTGGGTTGGTGGCAAAGAATGCCATCCTGATTGTTGACTTTACCAATCAATTGAAGCAAAAAGGCATTCATTACAGTGAAGCGTTGATCATTGCAGGCAAGACTCGTTTGAGGCCCATCCTGATGACCACAACAGCGATGGTTATCGGTATGTTGCCCATTGCATTGGCAACCGGAACAGCTTCCGAATGGAAGAACGGACTAGCCTGGGCTATCATTGGCGGGCTTACAAGCTCGATGTTGCTGACAGTTTTCCTGGTCCCGGTGGTATATTATTTTGTGGATAAAATGAAAGAGAAATTTACACAAAAGACAAAGTAAATGAAAAATTTTATTAAAACTACGCTTCTGGGTTTGATGGTATTACTTTTTACAGCTTTTACCAATCACCACGAAGCATGTCGTTCTTTGACGGTAGAAGTTAAGGGATTACAAAATTCGAAAGGGGTTGTTCAATATACCTTATATAACAAAGAAGGATCTATCCCTGATGAGGCCAATAAGAAATACTTCCGGATATTAACAGGATCGATAATCAATGGTTCATCCGTAGTTACTTTTAACAACCTTCCTATTGGCAAATATGCCGTGAGTATCCTGCATGATGAAAACAATAACGGGAAAGTTGATATGGGGTTAATTCTCCCAAAGGAAGGTATTGGCTTTTCAAATTATCAATCTATTGGTTTGAACAACAGACCCGATTTTTCAAAAGCAAGTTTTGAATTAAAGGCAGATACATCTATTAGTGTAAAGGTAATTTATATGTAATAACTGTCAAGAAACAATGAAAGTTATGAAAAACAAAATTGAAAAATGTGAGGGTAGGCTCGGCATTTTACTTCCAGGCCTTGGCGCAGTTGCAACTACTATGATCGCCGGTGTTTATTCCATAAGAAAAGGAAATGGCTTACCCATTGGTTCTTATACCCAGGTGGGTAGTATCCGGTTGGGAAAGAGGACCGAAAACCGTAATCCTAAGATCAAGGATTTTGTTCCACTCGCAAGTCTGGAGGACATTGTATTCGGAGGCTGGGATATTTTTGAGGATAATGCCTATGAAGCGGCGTCGCATGCCGGTATCATTGACCAGCAACTGCTTGATAAACTAAAACCTGAACTTTCAGCTATTATCCCAATGAAAGCAGTTTTTGATAAGAAATTTGTGCCTAACCTCGACGGGAAAAACGTAAAATCCGGGCTCAATAAAATGGACCTTGCTGAGGCGTTGATAAAGGACATAGAGGAATTTAAAACAAAGAACAATTGCTCAAGACTCGTTATGATTTGGTGCGCATCCACTGAAACATACCTGGAGAAGAGTGATGTCCATATGTCGCTTAAGGCGTTTGAAGAGGGTATGCGTAAGAACCATCCCCATATTGCGCCGAGTATGATTTATGCTTATGCTGCCATCAAATCCGGGATACCTTACGCGAATGGAGCCCCGAACCTTTCATCCGATTTCCCCGCCATGGTTGAACTGGCCAGAAATACCAAAACACCGATCGCAGGAAAAGATTTTAAAACAGGACAGACACTGATGAAGACCATCATTGCACCCGGTCTGAAAGCCAGAAACCTTGGTGTCGATGGGTGGTTCTCAACCAATATCCTTGGAAACCGTGATGGCGAAGTGCTGGATGATCCGGAAAGCTTTAAAACAAAAGAAGTCTCAAAGCTCAGTAGCTTGAACAACATCTTTGAGCCAGAACATAACCCCGACCTCTATAGCAATATTTATCACAAGATACGGATCAATTATTACCCGCCCCGTGGCGATAATAAGGAGAGTTGGGATAACATCGACATTTTTGGATGGCTGGGATATAAAATGCAAATCAAGCTCAACTTTCTTTGCCGTGATTCCATTCTTGCCGCACCCATTGTACTTGATCTCGCATTGCTACTCGATCTCGGCGCCAGGTCAGGAATGTATGGTATTCAGGAATGGTTGTCGTTTTTCTTTAAGTCACCTCATGCAGCCCCTGGACTTACGCCTCAGCATGACCTCTTCCGTCAGCTGATGAAACTCGAGAACACCCTTCGCTATTTACAGGGAGAGAACCTGATCACACATCTTGGGCTTGATTATTATGAAGAGGCATGAGTTATCAATATGGAAACTGATCGTAACCGGATTTGGACTGGGATATAGTCCTGTCGCTCCGGGGACTCTAGGTGCCATTGCCGCGCTGATCCCGGCTATCCTGATCCTGAACTACGTTTCGTTTCCATATATCGTGCTTGCCTGTTTAATAGGGATAGTTGCCGTCCTGGGAATTATTGGTTCAAATAAACTTCAATCCATTTGGGGAAAAGATCCACCAAGAATCGTGGTTGATGAAATGGTGGGTATGTGGATCGGTTTACTATGGGTGGGGAGTGGATGGCTCAACTTGTTAACAGCTTTTATCCTCTTCAGGTTCTTCGATATAGTTAAACCGCTTGGAATCCGTAAAGCAGAACAATTACCCGGAGGTATGGGTGTGTTAGCCGACGATATTCTGGCAGGGATCTACACGAATCTGATCATGCAGATAGCATTCAGGATAATACCAGGTTTGCTATGACAAAGCAGTTTTTGAACATATTCATTAAGGCTCAGATGTCCTCTTTACTATCCACGGTTATAGATTTTGGATTTACAATCTTTCTGAAGGAGTTGTGTGGCTTGTGGTACCTGTTCAGTACATCGGTCGGTTCAATCCTGGGTGGTATTACTAATTTTATCCTGGGTCGAAGGTGGGTCTTTAAAGCAGTAGAATTTCCTCCGGCTTCTCAGGCGATCCGCTATCTTTTAGTTTGGGGAGGTAGTATCCTGCTTAATATCGGTGGTGTATATCTGTTGACCAGTATTGGACAAATTAATTATCTTTTTTCGAAGATGATTACGGCAGTAATCATTGGGGTTTTCTTTAACTTTTTTTTGCAAAAAAAATATGTTTTTAATTTAAGTCGTAAACGCAGCAAACTACGACTATATAGTCTTTTTATACTCACCTTATTCTTTTTTCTACCATCTGTCACCGGACAAATTTCCGGCCCTACGATTGTCAAAGGAAGAATTACTGATACTGTTACTGGTGAACCACTTCCGCACGTTGCCGTTGTGTTTGATAAGACCATAACCGGAACAATCTCGGATGTGAACGGTAATTACCAACTCACTGGAGACAACACCTCAACCATAGTTAAGTTCTCCTGCCTTGGCTACCAGAGTGTTGAATTACCTATTATTAAAAGTCAAACCCAGACAGTGAATATCAGTCTGAAACCACACATCCAACAATTGAATGAGTTGGTTGTTAAATCAAATAAAACCCGTTACCATAACAAAGATAATCCTGCAGTAGACCTGATTAATCAGGTGATAGAAAATAAAGATGAAAACAGGAAAGAACAGTTCAATACTTATAGTTACGAGAAGTACGAAAAAACACAGTTCGCGCTTAGTAATCTCACTGAGGAGTTTAAGAACCGCAGGTTCTTAAAAAAATTCCAATTCATTTTTAACAATGTTGATACTACTAAAATCCCGGGAAAGGAGATACTCCCTCTATATATAAAAGAGACCTTGTCGGATTATTATGCCAGGAAGTCACCTAAAGCTTCCATGGAATTAGTTAAAGCTAATAAAATGGTGACATTCGAAGGTTATCTGAATAACCAGGGTATGACCGAATATCTCCAATATATGTATCAGGATATAAACATCTATGATAATGATATAACATTTTTGACCAATACCTTCCTGAGCCCGATTGCCTCAACTGCTACCTCATTCTATCGTTTTTTTATTATGGACACTATTATGGTTGACAATACCCGCTGCTTCAAAGTACTTTTTGCACCGCGGAATAAGACTGACATGTTGTTTCAGGGGTTTCTTTACATCACATACGATAGCAGTTACGCTGTTACGAAGATTGAAATTTCTGTTCCGACAGACATCAATCTGAACTGGGCAAAAGAGGTTAAAATTGTGCAGAAATTTTCCAACATTGATAATGATGGTTGGATGTTGACCCATGACCTGATCGGAATTGATTTCGGGTTTGCAAAAGACAGGATTGGTCTATATGGGGAGCGAGCGGTATCCTACCAAAACATTACCTTGAATCAGCAAGTAACCGATACTATATTCCAACACGAAAACCTGGTTGAACAGGATAGTGCAGCTGTTCGCAATGAATCTTATTGGCGCTTACACCGACATCAACCTATCACAAAGTCGGAATATGGAACATACGCAATGATTGATAGCATAAAGAATATCCCCGTATTTAAAAACATGATGAATATCATGTTGCTGCTTTTTGCCGGGTATCGGGACCTTGGTTATTTTGAAATTGGGCCGATTAACACATTCTACAGCTATAATCCAATTGAAGGATACCGGCTTCGTTTTGGTGGCCGCACAACCGATAAACTAAGTAAGAAGATCAATTTTGAATCATACCTCGCATATGGTTTTACCGATAAAAAACTAAAATACTACCTGGGAACAACGTTCTCATTGACCAGAAGATCCATTTTTGAATTTCCGGTCAAATCCGTCCGTCTTAGCTTTCAGGATGACACTAAAATCCCGGGGCAAGAATTGCAGTTTGTTCAGGAGGATAATTTTCTCCTATCATTTAAGAGAGGGATAAATAACAAACTACTTTATAATCAATCTATTCAAATTGAACATCTTAATGAATTTAATAACCACTTTTCATATAAGATTGCCTACCAGTTTACGCGTCAGCATCCTGCTGGCGATCTCTATTTTAACACTGTGGATTACCTTCAGCACATTAACAACCCACCTTATATTGATATTTCTGAATTTTCGCTCACGTTCAGGTATGCTCCAAACGAACGCTTTTATCAGGGAAGAAAATACCGGATTCCTATTACCAACAAGTATCCGATCACCCAACTGCAGATGACATACGGTTCAAAATTTCTTCATAATAATTATAACTACCTCACTTTAAAGCTTAGTGTTAGCAAGAGATTCTATCTATCGTTTCTAGGCTATACTGATATAATTCTGGAAGGGGGCAAGATTTTTGGGAAAGTGTCGTATCCCTTGCTTTTCATTCATCGTGCCAACCAGACCTACTCATACCAGATTGCTTCCTATAACCTGATGAACTTTCTTGAATTTGTAAGTGATGAATATACCTCTCTTCATATAGATCATTGTTTCAATGGCTTCTTTTTTAATAAGATACCATTTGTCAAGAAACTGAAGTGGCGGGAAGTTATTACTGCCAAAGTTCTTTTTGGCCGGTTGACTTCACTAAATAATCCTGCCGACAATACTGATCTTTTCCGTCTTCCTGTAGATGATTCCGGAACTCCTGTAACTTTTACGTTGGATCAGGGCCCCTATGTTGAAGTAAGCGCTGGTATTGCTAACATCCTTAAATTTTTCAGGGTTGAATTCGTAAAAAGATTAACCTATCTGGATCATCTGAATGTATCAGATTTCGGTATCAGAATCAGGTTTAAATTTGATTTTTAACAGGGATAATATATGAAGACATATGCACAAATATTGATTTACAGGTTGATTCAACCATTGGTACGCTTACTGATCCGGCTGAAGGTTACTCCGAACCAAATTACAACAGTTGGTTTTATAATCAACATCATCGCAACTATTGTGTTGATATATGGAGCCGACCATGGTAATATCGGTGACCTTAGACCTCTTGCCTGGGGTGGCGGACTTATTCTTTTTGCAGGTTTTTTTGATATCCTCGATGGCCGGCTTGCCCGTGAAGGGAAAATGACAACAAGGTTTGGTGCGCTATATGATTCTACTATTGATCGTTATAGCGAACTTGTAATGTTTCTGGGAGTCTGTTACTTTCTCATTTCCCGGCATTATTTTCTCGGATCCCTATTCGGGTTTATTGCACTGATTGGTGCAATGATGGTAAGCTATGTGAGGGCCAGAGCTGAAGGAGAAGGAATTGAATGTAAAACGGGATTGATGCAGCGACCTGAGCGTGTAATTATTATCGGAGTTTCGACCCTGGTTACCGGGGTTGTTTCCGCATGGTCTGGTGGAAATCAAAAGTTTTTTATTACATGGCTCCCTTTTGCCGTTGTCGAAACGATCTCAATATTCATCTATCCCTTAGTTGTTGTGGCAGTATTTGCCAATGTGACTGCCATTCACCGGATAGTCCATAGTAAACATGAACTTGAAAAACAGTCCTTAACATCAAACAAGCCATGAGAGCCAGTCTTCTGACGATATTTCTGTTGTGTGGTTTTACCATACCAAACTTTGCAGGGTATGATGAACCGGACCATCCTTCAGAAAATCACAAATACCCTGTGCCAAAATGTACAGAAACCCTTCTTTTTTATGTCCAGCGAACGCACAACAGTAACACGATCATTTATGAGTTGAATTTTCAACCCGATGGGATGGTTAACAAAAAAGAACCCCTTCATCCAATATGGATCCGCTATGAAGAAGGTGGAGCCAGAGAAGAGCTTTCCTTTATTCAAAACCGGGTTTATGGACTTGATTTCCGCCTGCTTGAAAAAGACACGTACGTGATCCATTTTAGAGCCTATAAAAAAAGAGAGATTTATTTGATACGTTCTGCCACAAGTAACTTGTATAAAGTGATGATTAATATCAATGGGAAAATGGCGGAATTGACAAACCTTTTTATTTGTTCCGTGACAAATGCACTGGGGATTCCATCAACTATTAGATATATTGATATCAATGGGATTGATCCTGCATCGGGAACTATTGTTAGTGAAAGAGTAATACCCTGAATGAACCTGTTTACCTGAATGATCATGAAAAAGATAATCGATCGACTTCCAACCGGGTCATTGATCCTTACCATTGTGTCGATTGGGTACCTGACAACCATCTCTTTTCTTACAGGGTTGAGGGTCGAGCATTGGATCATTATCATAGCTATTAACCTATTATTTTATTCCGGGAAAGGAGGTCGAAGATTTATTCTTGGGTTTGCAATCTTCGCTGTATTTGGAATGCTTTACGATGTTATGCGTTCTTTTCCAAATTATTTATATCATGCTGTGGATATTGAACCGTTGTACTCCCTTGAGAAACAACTTTTTGGTATAGAAATGCAGGGGACCAGGTTAACACTCAATGAATTCTTTGCGACTAATCATAATGTACTGGCCGATTTTTTTAGCGGTTTTTTCTATATTAACTGGATGCCCGTACCTCTGGCTTTCGCCGTATATCTTTACTTTAAACATCGGACCTTATTTTTACATTTCTCCCTTACATTCCTTTTTGTAAACCTAATAGGTTTCAGTATCTATTATATCCACCCGGCAGCGCCACCCTGGTATGTAAGTCAATATGGATATGCGTTGAATTTTAATACTCAGGGCAGTGCAGCTGGGTTAACCAGATTTGATCAACTTCTAAGTTTTAATGTTTTTGGGTCAATCTATTCTAAAAATTCAAATGTGTTTGCAGCAATACCTTCCCTGCATTGTGCATATCCTGTCATAGTCGTCTGTTATGGATTGAAAGCGAAATGTGGTAAATTCAATTATCTCTTCGGCCTGTTTATGCTAGGAATCTGGTTTGCCGCTATTTATTCAGGACATCATTATTTAATTGATGTGATAATTGGAATTCTATGTGCGGTGTCAGGAATCATTATTTATGATATGATATTGATAAAACAACGGTTCTATATCAACTTCATTAACCGATATATGAATTTAATAAGCAACAGCTCCATTGTGTAGGTTAATTAGAGCATAAAAGGGATAGAATGAAAACAGAATTAATGTTATCAATTATCCAGGTCATGAAAAATTCTTCACTGTTCTTGGTATTCGGGCTCATGATAGTTACACCCGCCCGGGGACAAGAAATTGAAACGGCAATACCCCAGGTGGGGTTGGCTGACATATCACAGGTCAACCAGGGAAATAGCTATATCACGTTCCCGACAGATATCGGAAATATTGATAAATTATGGTTTGAAGCGAATATCATTCCAAACTTCTTAATCAGGAAAAGTAAGAATTCACGGCTTATGGGTGTATTAACACCTCAAATCATCCTAAGGATGTACAGGGAAGTTTCTTGTCCAGTCAGAACACCAAGCTATATCCCTCAGATAACCATTTATTACCTGATTGGCAATAGGGCCAGGGTGGAGAACCTTACATTATTCGGACGATTTGCGCATCATTCGAACGGGCAGGAGGGTAATTTTTATCTGGAGAACGGGGAAATAAATTACATGTCGGGAGATTTTTCCACAAACTATCTTGAGGCAGGTTTGATCGTGACGAATTACAATAGACGATTAAATGCTTACCAGTTCTTTTCGACCTCTTTTGAAGTCCATCCAAAGGCATGGTCGGCAGTGGAACTCCATGGAGAGTTTAGCCACTATCGTTGGCATCAGGCCTTTTCAATTTTTAAATTGCCCCCGGGGAGATCCCCCAAAGGTCAGAAAAACGCAAATATTTCACTCAAAGCCGAAACGATCTGGATGTTTGGAGAGATTAGTGACTGGACAACTATATCATTAGATCGGCTGAATATAAAATTGACATTTTATTATCATCCGAAGTTTTTTGAGGATCTTGGATTGTTTGTTCAAATCTATCATGGAATGGATTATTACAATATTTATTTTAATCAGCAAATAGACGTGATCCGTTTTGGTATTATGACAGAGAAGCTCAGATTTTGAAAAACCACAATTAATAGGAATATCATGATGAATCTTTACAATAGCGAGTCGACCGGAAAAAACCAGTTCGAACGGCAATTTTACAATGAAATTGGAAAAAGCAAACGGCTCAGGGCTGCTATTTTGATCGGTTTGCTTGGATTTGAGGGTATTTTCCTGCTTCTGATATACCTGTTGTTCAGTGATCAATACATGACATTGTTTCAGACCAACCTGGCCATTTATGCAGTATTGATCTTTGTTTTCATCATCATTACCTATGAGTCCATCGTCCATTATTTTATCAGAAGACACAGGAAATATCCCGAACAGGTGATCAGGATCTCCGGCTACCTTAACGCTTTTTCAGAGATTAGCCTGTTATCAATCCTTCTGGTTTTTATTATCATCAACTCAAAACAGACCATTATTCTCCATTCACCTGCGGCATTGACCTATTTTATCTTCATCATCCTATCCACCCTCCGGCTCGATTTTAAATTGTCGGTATTCACTGGAATACTGGCCGCTGTCGAGTACGTGCTGATATCCAGGCTTTGTTCAATGAAATTGGGCATCACAGAAAATATTATGTTGTCTGTGACGCCAATCCAATATCTGGGCCAGGGCTTAACAATGATTACCGCTGGCATTGCTGCAGGATTTGTGGCAAATCTCATAAAAAAGAAGATGAGGATCTCCTTTAACTATATAGAAGAAAAAAATGAGGTCATCGACTTATTTGGTCAGCAGATCTCACCTCAGATTGCAAATGAAATCATGAAAAACCCGAACGAATTGAAAGGAACCAGAAAAAAGGTCTGTGTGATGTTCCTTGATATCCGGAACTTCACTCCTTATGTTGAACACAAAGAGCCGGAAGAGGTGGTGGCCTACCTGAATTCACTATTTGGTTATATGATTGAAATTGTTCAGTCTCATCAAGGGATCATCAACCAGTTTCTGGGTGATGGGTTTATGGCCACGTTCGGCGCACCCATTGCAGAGGGAAATATCTGCGAGGAGGCCGTTGAGTCAGCTATAGAGATAATTAACAAAACTGATTCGGACTCTAAAAATGGCCTGATCGCTCCTTCACGTATCGGGATTGGCCTGCATTATGGAGAAGCAGTGACTGGTAATATCGGATCCGTGATGCGGAAACAATATTCCATCACAGGCAGTGTGGTTATCATAGCATCGAGGATTGAACAGTTGACAAAAGAGTATAAATCTGACTTGCTGATATCTAAAGAGGTGTTTTGTCAGCTGGACGAGAAAACCAGGAAACATCTGACCCGAATTGGCCCCGTAATGGTCAAAGGAAGGGAAAACCCGATCACACTGTATGGACAGGTATCACATATTTAATCTCAGCTTAATAAAAGATAAACAATGAAAAAGATCGATTCAACCACAGTAAAAGAGGTGGAGCAACATGTAGGCGAACTTCTGGCAAATGACCTCCCGATGGGCATGATATACCATACAATCGACCATACCCGCCAGGTCGTAAAGAATGCAGAAATCATTGGCCTGAAGGAGAACCTTAGCGAAGATGAGTTGAGCATTCTAAAGGTAGCTGCCTGGTTTCATGACGTGGGATATATCAGGCAGTACCAGGGGCACGAAGCAATCAGCGTTCAAATGGCTAATGATTTCCTGAACACCAGAGGAATTGATCAGGAGAGTATCCGTCTTGTTACGGATGCCATTCGGGCAACGGAATTTCCTCACAAGCCTGCCCATAAGATTGCAGCTGTTCTTTGCGATGCCGATTTCATGCACCTCTCTGATGGCAGGTATTTTGACATCAGTGAACAGCTAAGGCAGGAATGGAAAAAAACCGGAGTCAGACCGTTAAAAAAACAGGAATTTGCCAAAGTTTCACTGGGAATTTTTCAGAAACACACCTATCATACAGCCTATTGCCAGAATCATTGTGCCAAGCTGAAAGAGAAAAACCTTGAATTATTGAAGAAGGTTATTCTTCACCGGCAAGAAAAGGAGACATCGATTTCTGCTCTGAAGGCGCCGAAAAAAAATAAATCAGCAGGATACTCCCGAGGCGTTGATTCAATGTTCAGGATGACTGCCAGAAATCAGATAAATCTGAGTTCCATAGCTGACAACAAGTCCAATATCCTGATCTCCCTCAATGGAATTATAATCTCTCTTGGGATTGCTTTTTTAATCCGGAAATTCGAAGAGACACCTGAGATCATTTTTCCAACGATTTTATTTCTTGCTTTTAGCCTGACCACTATTGTACTTGCTATTCTGTCGACCCGACCTCATATTTCCGGTGGGAAATTTACGAAGGAGGATATAAAACGGATGAAGGTAAACCTGCTCTTTTTCGGAAGTTTTTACAACATGGGGGTGGAAGATTATGAGTGGGCCATCAAAGAGATGATCAATAACGATAAATATCTCTATTCCACTATGATAAAAGATCAGTTTTTCCTTGGGAAAGTCCTGGCAAGAAAATACAAACTGCTGCGCGCAGCGTATAATGTGTTCATGTTTGGTTTGATCATTTCAGTCCTGGTATTCATCCTTGCTTTTATTCATATATAGACGAAATAGTAATTAACACGTAAAATCAGAATCATGCAACCTAAACCGGAAAAGTTAATTTTTATAGAATCTCAGATTGACGATATCCTGAACAAATCCAAAGAACTTGAAGAGAGGTATGCAGATGAACTATCCCGGGTCCATCCGCTGTACCGGAAGAGCGCCGCAAACCTCATTCATTATCTCGGATTCAGAAGTTTTGATGTGGATAATTTGCAGGAGAAGCTCAGGGAGATAGGACTGCCCAGCCTGTCAAACGTGGAAGGATATGTAATGAGGAGCCTTCATACTATCAGAATGCTCATTGGCGTTCAGCTGAGAAATACCATCTTGCCGGAACGAAAAGGAGTGATCTCCTATAAAAAGGGACAGAAGTTACTTGCCAGAAATACCAAACTGCTCTTCGGTCAGAAATCCAAAAAAAGAAGAACCCGCATCATGGTTACCTTGCCGGGTACCGCTGCTGAGGATTACCATTTTGTCAATCGGTTGTTGAACCTGGGAATGAACAGCGCCAGGATTAACTGCGCACACGATAACCCCGACGTCTGGAGAAAGATGATTGCCAACCTTCAACGGGCAAAAAGTTCCCGGAATAAAAATTGCAAAGTGATGATGGACCTTGGAGGGCCAAAATTACGAACCGGATCTATTAAACCCGGCCCTCAGGTAATTCATATAAAACCTGCACGAAATACCCTGGGGATTTCCACCGAACCGGCGAAGATCTGGATCGCACCGCCGGATATACCCCCGCCAAATGACGAAGTCAACGCGATCATCCCTGTGACCGAACAGTTTGTTGATCGGATTAAACGTGGCGATACCATCAGTTTCGAAGATACACGCGGTAAAAAATGCAACATTCTGATCGTTAAAAAGCGGGGTTTTGGGAGATGGGGATTATGTAACGATTCCGCCTACATTACCACCGGCACGAAACTAGTCCTGCATAAACTGAATGAAACAGGAAAAGAGGTTGATCATGTCGGCGAATTATTGCCAATATCCCAATCCATCATGGTTCATCCCGGAGACACCTTGATTTTACATAAGGACCCGAAGCCGGGTGAACCGGCTGTATACAATGATGGTGGCATCCTGGTTCAGACCGCCCATATCTCTTGCACGTTGCCGGAGGTTTTTCGGGATACCAGGCCGGGAGAACCGATCTTTTTCGACGATGGTAAAATTGAAGGGGTACTGGAAGAGGTTGGTGATGAAAAGCTCCTGGTGCGAATCACACAGGCCAGAGCAACAGGCAGCAAATTAAACGCCGATAAAGGCATCAACCTGCCTGATAGCGATCTTCGGCTTAGCGGACTGACTGAAAAGGATAAAAACGACCTTGTGTTTGTAGCTAAACATGCCGCCGTGGTTAACTTATCCTTTGTGAACCAGGCAACTGATGTCGAAGAACTTTTTCGTGAGTTGGACAAGTACCCTGATAAACCGGGTATCATTCTTAAGATTGAAACAAAGAAGGGGTTTGAGAACCTTCCTGAGATATTGCTGCATGCTATGCAAACCTATCCTTTGGGGGTAATGATAGCCCGTGGAGACCTTGCCATTGAGACCGGATGGAAAAATATTGCCTCCATTCAGGAGGAGATTCTCCGCATCTGTGAAGCTGCCCACATACCCGTTGTCTGGGCTACACAAGTCATGGATAATATGGCCAGAAAAGGCATTCCGACCCGCGCCGAGATCACCGACGCTGCCATGGCACAAAGAGCCGAATGCGTTATGCTGAATAAGGGGTTATACATTGAAAAAGCAATTAAAATGCTGGACAAAATATTGCGGAGAATGCAAAAATTCCAGAAAAAGAAAGAGATCATGCTTCCGAAACTTCCGGATGCTGATCAATTGAGATTGTCCCATGATCAATACAACATTATTTGACCCGACAGTTAAACCTTAACCATCAATACCCATGAAGAAATTCAGGTTATCTCGCGATTATATCATTAGATTCATGGTTTTGTCCTTCATGTTCATCTCCTGCTCAAACCAGGAACCCGAAAAGGGATCATCCCGTTCCTTTAAGTATCCTGAAGCCGGAGTCGAAAAAAGTTCGGATATAGCCCCCCGTCTTCCATATGATCTCGCGTCACCTTCAGTCAGATATACGTTGCCGGGAAGCCTCGCTGAAATATCCGGGATCTCTTATTACCGGCCAAACAGAATTGCTTGCATTCAGGATGAGAGAGGTCTTATTTACATCTATGACTTGAAAAAAGAGAAGATATTTTCAAAGCATCTGTTTGGGAAAAGCGGTGACTATGAAGATATTGCTGTTGTTGGGGATACGGCCTATGTCCTTCGTTCCGATGGAGTAATTCTTAAAGTAGAAGATTTCACCAGCAATGGCAGGAACGTGAAAAAAATATCTACTCCCCTGTCAACAAGAAACGATGCGGAAGGGTTGGTCTTTGACAGCGCAACACATGCCTTATGGATTGCTTGTAAAGGTTCATCATCCCTAAACCCGGATGCCAATAACAACGGATATAAGGCTGTTTTCCGGTTTGATCTTTCCGGGGAAAAACTTTCAGACGACCCTCTGTTCCTGGTTGATCTGGCCAGGCTTCCTGACATGGAAAAATCCAGCTGGATCAGAAAGTTATCGGTCAGACTCGGAAAAGCATTAAAAATACTGGGAGAAGACTGGAATTTTCAACCATCCGGCATTGCCATTCACCCGGTTGAGGATGATATTTATATTATCTCCCACATTGGGAAACTTCTTGTCGTGCTTGACCGAAACGGTAAAATTGGTTCGGTCAATCGTTTGGATCCCAAGACTTTCAGGCAACCTGAAGGGATCTGTTTCACTCCCGAGGGTGATCTTTTCATTTCCAATGAGGGCGATGGAGGGAAAGGTAATATATTAAAATTCAACTATATCCCCCGATGAAATCGACGGCTCTACTTGTCCTGTTACTGGCCTGGGTTATCTCCTCAAGTTCACAAGATAACTCATCGTTAGTGTATTCGGTCTTCCTGATTGGAGACGCAAGAAAAGCCTATCAGGATTCTGCCGTTTTATATATGCTGAATTCTAATCTTTCTGAAGCCGGTGAAAACAGTGCAGTGATCTTTTTAGGAGACAATGTCCACCCGAATGGATTGCCTGATTCGTTGGATAAAACCTGGGATGTCGCTAAAAATAGCCTGTTGGCACAACTTCATCTCATCGATAACTTTAAAGGCAGGGTGATTTTTATTCCGGGTAACCATGATTGGGCGAATGGGCGGAAACAAGGGCTGAATCATGTGAGAAACCAACAAAAGTACACAGAACATTATTTGAAGGAGAAGGATGTATTCCTGCCAAAGAAGGGGAGGCCTGGCCCTGTGGAGATCCAACTAACAGAAGATATTGTACTTATTATCATAGATTCTCACTGGTGGTTTCATGAGAAGGAAAAAAGCTATTCGGGGATTGAAGATGAAGCCGACTTCTTTGCTCAGATTCAGGATGCTGTTAGCAGAAACAGCCATCGTAAAATCATATTCGCCACGCACTACCCTTTATTTTCTGTTGGGAAGCATGGTGGTCATTTCCCCTTATCCTATAATCTGTTTCCGCTGCTGGAAGTAAATCCCGCCCTGTATATCCCTCTTCCCGGATTTATCTATACCAGTTACAGGAAGTTTTTAGGCTCAGGCGGGGATCTGGCGAATCCGCATTACAAATTACTGAAGGAGAAATTACTGGAAAGCTTCGAGGGCCACAGTAACCTGATTTATGTGGCCGGACATGAACACAACCTGCAGTATGTTGATACCTTATCCATGCACCATATTGTTAGTGGCTCTGCCGGTGGCGCTTCCTATGTATCCAAAAGCAGGAAAATGGATTATGCCCAGTCAGCCGAAGGATTCGCGCGACTGGATTTTTATGAGAATGGTGACGTATGTCTGGAATTCAGAACGCTGCCTGAAGGAGAGGATGGCCGGGATCATCTCCCAATGAGTAAAGGAATCGCGAGTTTCAGAACTACGTTATTCAATCAACCTCTGTTTGATCCTGAAACGTTTCGCCGGTATCTTGAGGAGATTGATCTTTCTGACAGTTTAGTAACTGCTGCTCCGAAAGGAGAGGTATTTCGTGCAGGCAGGTTTAAGAGGGCTTTTTTTGGCGACAATTACAGAGCGGAATGGATTACGCCCGTGACAGCCCGCGTGTTTGATCTCAAACAGGAAAAGGGAGGTCTCAGTATTGTACAAAGAGGAGGAGGAGACCAAACAAAATCCCTCCGGTTAGAAGACCGGGATGGGAACCAGTGGGTGCTTCGTTCATTGGATAAAGATATCTCAACTGTTGTTCCGGAAAGTATCCGGATCGGGATGGCTGAAGATGTGGTGAAGGACCAGATGTCGGCATCGCTGCCATATGCTGCCCTGGCCATACCAAAGATTGCTGATGCTGCCGGAACTTATCATACAAATCCTAAAGTTGTTTATCTTACAAAGGATCCCCGCCTGGGTAAATACCTGGACGATGTTTGGGAGGGATTGTATCTGTTCGAAGAGAGACCAGAAGGGAACAGAAAAGATGTGGCCAGTTTCGGCCGGTCAAAAGAGATCGTTGGTACCGAAGATATGATGGAAGCAATTCAGGATGATCCTGATCATGTAGTGGACCAGGAACACCTCCTCCGATCGAGGCTGGTAGATATGCTGATCAGCGATTGGGACAGGCATGAAGATCAATGGCGGTGGGCTACTTTTAAGGAAAATGGAAAAACGGTCTACCGGGCAATCCCCCGTGACAGGGATATGGCTTTTTATGTAAGTGAAGGATTTTTAATCAGGTTATCGGCTAAGTCTCCTTTTATGAGAAAGATGCAGGGTTTAGATTATCAGATAAAAGATTTAAAAGGCCTTAATTATCAGGCAAGACACCTTGACAGGAGATTCTTGAACGAGCTGACTCTGGAAGAGTGGTTGCAGACTGCTGATCAACTGAAGAACCGGATTTCAGATACTGTTTTGGAGGATGCTGTTCACGATATGCCGCAACAGGTCACAGAAATACAGGGGGACCAAATCATTGCCAAATTAAAATCCAGAAGGGATAATCTGTCACAATCAGCAGTATCCTATTTTAAACTGATAAACCGGAAGGTAGATATTGTCGGAACTGATAAGAGAGATGTTTTTATCGTTGAAAGAGTGAATGACCAACAGACTAAAGTTACGGTGTCAAGCGAAGATCATCGTGGTAACCCTTCTGATCCTTATTATCAACGAACATTTGATCATGGACAAACCCGGGAGATTCGTCTTTACGGGCAAAAAGGTAAGGATGAGTTCAGGGTTTCCGGATCTGTCAATAAAGGGTTGAAGGTGAGAATCGTTGGAGAAAAAGGAGAGGATAAGATTATGGATAGCTCTCATGTTAAGGGTATATCCCGTAAAACAATCATCTACGATGTTAAGAATGGTTATAAAACCCGCAAGGGAAAAGAGACACGGATCATCACCTCAACCGACCCCGCCAAATTTGTCTATCGGTACGATGTCTTTGATTACAATAAATTCCTCCCCCTGGTTCTGATGGGTTATAACACCGACGATGGTGTCTTTCTGGGAGCCGGCTTTTGGTGGAAAACATACGGGTTTATGAAAGAGCCATACGCCAGTCAGCATAAAGCAGTATTTAACTATTCATTTGCTACAAAAGCCCTGGAGTTTAATTATACCGGAACTTTTATTGATGTAATAAAAGACCTGGATCTGAACCTCTATCTGGACTTCAGGGATCCAAAATATACCCAAAATTATTTCGGTATGGGAAATGAGACAGTTCGGGTGGTCAGCGATAAGAATTATAACCGTGTACGGATATCGCAGATTTTGATAAACCCGCAACTGGGCAAACAGGTTGGCCGTTTTGGGAAACTCTCCACGGGATTATTTTATCAGAATATTCATGTAGACAATACACAAGGGCGGTATATTTCAGATCTTTCTATCAACGGGTTGGATTCCGGCATCTTTACCCGGAAGGAATTCTTAGGCATTAACACCGGTTTTACCTGGGATGGCAGGGATAACGAAATCTTTCCCACGCGCGGAATTCATTGGGTCACTGAATTGAAGTCGTTCTATCATTTGTACGATCCTCAGCGCTCTTTTATTCAACTCGCTTCAGAATCCGGATTCTTTCTGAGGTTCAGACGCCCTTACCGTACCGTCCTGGCATTCAGGATCGGGGGGGCTTTAAATCTGGGAAATTATGAATTTTTTCAGGCAAACAGCCTTGGCGGAAAAGAAAACCTCCGGGGTTTCCGGGATACCCGTTTTTCCGGTGACGCTGTGATTTACCAGAATACTGAGATCAGGATCAGATTGCTGAAAATTAAAAGCTATATCTCAAAAGGGCATTTCGGAATCATGCTGTTTAATGACGTAGGCCGGGTTTGGTATCAAAGTGAAAAATCCAGAAGATGGCATCATGGGTATGGAGGAGGGATTTGGGTATCTCCGTTTGGAATGGCGATCCTGAACTTATTATACGAAAGATCCAGGGATGAAAAAAACGGACTCTTTTCGATACGGTTTGGTTTTTTATTTTGAAAAACACCCCGGCCTGGGAAAAAATAATAACCAAATCATCGAATTAGGAGAAATCAGATTTTGAAAAGCTAGAGGATGAAGTCATCGGTAAGGGAACGCATGAGGAGTATCACAAATTGCTGGAAAGATTATCGCAGCAATATCTTATGTAACACACGTTATTGTTGTACGAGTAATAATCTCTATAATTTATTGTGAAGTCTTTCACGAACCATTTAAATTTATTATTTTCGCATTACTAAATATACTACAAAAAGGTAGCATTTTATGCTTTTTAGCAAAACCACTGAATACGCACTTAGTATTTTGGCCTTTATGGCAACACGGAACCAGAAAATATTTGCTGCTGAATTACTTCACAAGGAGTTAGAAATTCCCCGTCAATACCTGCGTCGCCTTTTGACGGATCTGTCCAAAAAAGGCTTTATTGTTAGCACACGTGGCAGAAATGGTGGGTTTGTTTTCGCCAGAGATATATCGACCATCAACATTGCTCAGGTGATTGATGCCATGGAGGGTACCAATGCTATAAATACCTGCCTTCTTGGTTTTTCGGTATGCATTGTTGATCACCCGTGTGTGATGCATGACTTGTGGATGGAGGCCCGGTTAAAAATGATCGAGACACTCACAAATACAACTCTTGCGAACCTGAAAGAGAAATACATTAAGGATTCCGCGATAAGTAATAAATGACAAATGACAGGTAATAAAATAATTTCTCATTCATTCATTCATTCCTTAAACTAAAGTATTATGGTTGATTCCACTGTTGTGTTAAACGGCCAGACGCTGGCCTACACATGTTATTGTCTTGCCATCCTGCTGGTAATGGGATGGTTTGGCTACAAAATAACGCGACCCGGGAAGGAAAGTAAGGTCTCGAATGCCCTTTTTTATTCCTTTACCGGGATGCTGGTCGTGCTGGGTGTTTCCCTGCACATTGTAACCTTCAACACCATTCCATGGGCACCCATGGATCTGAACCGGGCGGATATTAAACCCGACAAGGTTTTCAACATCACGGTTGAGAAGCATGCATTCACTTTGCCCGAAGAGACCCTGAACATCAGATGCAACGAGAAGGTACTGTTTGCTGTGACATCGCTTGACCTGACCTATGGGTTTGGGTTGTTCCGTAAGGACAACTCCATGGTATTCCAGATGCAGGTGGTTCCGGGTCACCCGAACGACATCCTCTGGCAATTTGACAAAGCCGGAGTGTACACCATCAGATCAACGGAGTATTCAGGACCGGAAGGTTGGAATATCATCCTGAAAGATGCCGTTGTAGTGACCTGCGACCAACCAGTCACCAACTAATCCACCTGGTATTAACAAGAAAAACATTGCACTATGACCTTTTTACAAACATTCATCAAGGGGGAACAAGGCTTGTTCAAACCCGATAGCCTCACCCCCATGCAAAAGCTCACTCTCCGTTTTGTTGTGATTGGCCTGGTCTATTATGGCTTTGCAGTCATTGAAGGAATGATCATGCGACTATATGAGATTCAGCCAATTCCAGGGATCTCAACAAATCAGTTTTTTGCTATCATGACGGCCCATCCACTGGTTGGGATTTTCGGTTCCACCTATTCCATTGTTTTCGGCGCCTTCCTGTTCCTGGTTCCTTTTCTGATGAAAAAACCTCTTTGGAGCATCAAACTAGGGAACTGGACGCTGTGGCTTATTACGATCGGCACCTTCATTTTCTGGTTCTCAGGATTTCTGACTCACTACGCTCCGCTTTACACACTCTATTGGCCTTTGCCGGTTGATTTCGTACAATTTAGCGTGGTTGGAGGCATTTTTTTCATACTTGGAATTGCCCTTGTCATGCTGGGTGCGGTATTTTTTGTCATCAATGTGTTTGCCACCATCACCTATACACCCCAGGGCTGGGACAAGCAACCAGGTGGGGCCTTACTCGCATCAGCTATCGGCTATAGCGGTTTGAGAAACCTGTTTTCCAAAAACAAGAAGGAGCACCTGGTTTCGCTACCGGTTGCCGCAATTGCCCGGGGAACAGTAGATGTAGCATTGAATTCGGGAGTCATCCTTTTTACCGGAGTGTTGATCCTGGTGTACATGGTATTTGCCCTGTTTGGTGTCAGCCTCAAGGATACGGCTATTGATGCCCTGTTATATAAAAACTGGTTCTGGTGGGGGCTTGATCTGGTAGCGGACGGACTCGTACTCATATTCGTAGCCGGTACCTGGTATCTGCTTGCAACCCTGATCACCGGGAAAAAACTGTACATGGAAAATATCGCACGCGCAGCTTTGCTTGTTGAACTGGTGGTTTCATGGACTGTTTGGTCTCACCACCTCCTTTCCGATCAGGCCCAACCAGGCTTCTTGAAAGTTCTCTCCGGAGAGATGGTGACTGCATTTGAACTGATCACCCAGGGATTGGCATTTTTCATTACCCTGGCCACCCTCTGGAGTGCGCGTCCGCTGAAGATGACCAACCCACTGAAATTTTTACTGGGAGGCTTGCTTGGATTTGCCCTTGCAGTACCTGCTGGAATCATGCAGGCAGATATCGGATTGAACAGGATCCTTCACAATACCCAATGGGTAATTGGCCCGCATGTGCATGTAGCTATTCTGGTAGGATTGGCCATGACACTCTATGCTGCCATTTATATCCTGTTTCCAATCCTGACCAATGGAGCTAAATTGTACAGCCAGAAACTGGCCAACTTCCATTTTTGGGGTCAACTCATCGGTGGAATTGGAATGGGAGCATTCATGGGGATAGCCGGACTGAATGGCATGCTTCGTCGATCCCTGTACGTAAATGGTGAATTCAATACCTACATGATATTGGCTGGTTTATGCGGCGCCTTGTTATTGTTGTCTTTCCTGGCATTTTTCTATAATATCGTGATGAGCGTCGGAATCAATGGCGTTATTGGAATATTTATGCCTTCAAAGCTGAAAACAAAAGATCCATTACCCGCCTGAACCTAATCCAGAAAGTCCAATACACAGAAAGCCACCTCAGATTTGATGAGGTGGCTTTTCGTGTCAGAAGCATAATGAGTGGTTAAGGTCGGTTACTTTCCGATACAGAACCTTCCAAAAATATTGTCCAGGATCTCATCGGTTGTGATCTCACCCGTTATTTCACCAAGATGGTGGAGGGCTTGCCTGAGATCGATAGTCGTCAGGTCGGCAGGTATTCCGCTCCGAAGCCCTTCATCGACATTTTTTATGGCTTCCAGAGCCCGTTGAAGGGCTTCCAGGTGCCGGGTATTCGAAACAATAGCCCCGTCAGAGATATCATGCTCTTTTACAGTGTGGCGGAGACTCTCGGAAATCATGTGGATGTTCTCTTTGCGTTTGGCCGAGACAAATATCGTTTCATGTTCAACAAACTTCTGGAATCCCTGAGGCAGCTCGGCAAGCAAATCCATCTTATTGCCTATCAGAATCAGACGTTTTTTTGGGTCTTCAAGGATATTCCCGAATTCAGCCAGAGCATCGACAACATCTTTGTAAGAATCCCTTGTAGCATCAAACAGGTACAGGATGACAGAAGCCTCTTCAATCTTTGTCCAAGTGCGGTCGATTCCCATCGATTCGATCTGATCTTCGGAAGCCCTAAGCCCGGCTGTATCAATGAACCGAAAACTAAAACCCTCCAGAACAATCGTATCCTCAATGGCATCCCTGGTTGTTCCGGGAATTTCTGAGACGATTGCCTTCTCTTCATTCAGCAAGGTGTTCAGCAGGGTTGATTTTCCTACATTTGGCTTGCCGATGATGGCGACCGGAATCCCTTTTTTGATCACATTTCCGACAGAGAAAGACTGAACCAGTGTTGTAAGTTCGGTCTTCAGTTCATCCAATAACCGGATAAGTCCGGATCGGGATGCAAATTTCACCTCCTCTTCACTGAAGTCCAGCTCCAGCTCTATCAGGGATGTGAAATCCACGAGTTTCTGACGCAACTCCCTGATCTTTTTTGAGAATCCACCGCGCATCTGGGCCAGGGCCAGATCGTGGGCCGATTGGGATGAGGATGAGATAAGGTCGCCAACGGCTTCAGCCTGGGAGAGGTCAAACTTGCCATTCAGAAAAGCGCGAAGTGTAAATTCTCCGGGTTTGGCCAAACGGCATCCGGTTTGAATCAGCACATCCAGGATCTGTTGCTGGATAAACTCAGAGCCGTGACAGGATATTTCAATAACATCTTCTCCGGTATAGGAGTGGGGAGCCTTGAAAAGGCTGATAAGTACTTCGTCGATTACCTGTTCGTCACAAATGGCAAACCCATGATGGATCGAGTAGGGAAGGGCATCAGTCCAGGAGAAAACAGGGCTTGAAGCCTGAAAAAGCTTACTGCAAATAGAATAAGCCTCATGCCCGGATAACCTAATCACCGCAATGGCTCCTGTTCCCGGTGCGGTAGAGAGTGCGCAGATGGTGTTGGTGATATCGTATAGGGACATAGGGCAAAATTACGAATTAAGAATTACGATTTACGAAATATTGATAGGTCTGCAATAAGTGGCATTGATTCTTCCCTGATTGTTTTCCTGAGCCGCCATGAATGGGGAAGCAATTCCCATATCGCAATCTTGAGCCGCCATGAATGGCGGTTTAAAATGGAATATGCCCATGGCGGCTCATTCATCAGAGAATGCAAACCTTCATTGCAGCTCATGCAATAAGGATAGAATATCATCATGGTGGATTACAATCGGGAAAGAAGAAAATTCTTTCCTATTTCTTTAGAATCCCATATCTTTGATGCCAGAAGAAGAACTTCTAACTTCTAACTTCTAACTTTCATTCGTAATTCTTCATTCGTAATTCGTAATTTAACATGAGTGTTTTAGTTAACAAAGATTCCCGCGTTATCGTCCAGGGTTTCACTGGCAGTGAAGGCTCCTTCCATGCCGCACAGATGATTGAATATGGAACTAATATCGTAGGAGGTGTGACACCCGGAAAAGGTGGACTGATGCACCTCGACAGACCTGTCTTCAACACCGTTGCCGAAGCTGTAAAGGCAACAGGTGCAGATGTTTCGGTCATTTTTGTGCCGCCCCCATTTGCTGCTGATGCCATCGCTGAAGCTGCCGAAGCAGGGATCAACGTGATTGTATGTATTACCGAAGGAATCCCGGTGCTGGATATGATCCCGGTAAAGGACTATATAACCAAAAAGGGAATCCATTTGATTGGACCCAATTGCCCAGGCATTATCACTCCACCGGATACGAAAATTGGCATCATGCCAGGGTTTATACATAAGCCGGGAACCGTTGGAGTTGTCTCCAGGAGTGGAACCCTTGCCTACGAAGCAGTAGACCAGGTGACCAAAGCGGGACTGGGACAATCCACAGTGATCGGTATCGGAGGTGACCCAATTCCGGGAACTACGATTTGCGATGCAGTGAAACTTTTCATGAATGACCCAGGGACAGAAGCAATCGTGATGATAGGAGAGATCGGTGGTAATATGGAGACCGATGCAGCCTACTGGATCAAAGAGCATAGTACCAAACCGGTGGTCAGCTTCATCGCCGGGGCCACCGCTCCGAAAGGCCGGACAATGGGCCATGCAGGAGCTATTGTTGGAGGGAAAGCCGATACTGCTCAAGCCAAAAAGGAGATCTTAAATGAATGCGGAGTCTTTGTTGTCGATTCTCCAGCCGACATCGGCGCTACATTGTTGAAAGCGCTGAAAAAAGAATAACGGAAATCTACCTGACAGGAACCCATTGATACGCCCCTAGATCGGGCGCTGTCCCTCTGTCCACACCTTCAATATCAAAAGGCACTCCCATTTGCACACCCTTCCCAATAGCAGGGGAGAGGGAGTCAATCCTTAAATCAAATAGTTGAGTATCTACGAAAAGTGGATCTTCGTTTGCAAAGCAGCTGATGAAGCGCTGAGGATCAGTTATTGGAGATTGTGTACGCAGCAGGCAGTGGTCAAAGACAATCTCAAACGGAACTCCCTCCATCTCATCAAACTGAATCTCATTTACATCGGATCCATAGATAATCGTATTTCCGAAAAACGTGTTGGTTAATGGTCCGGGAGATTGTCCGCCTGTTGTGTCAAACGAGTGGTTTCTGATATATAGAGATGGGGCAAACCTGACGGAACTTCCCCAGTAATTTCCAATGGTAAGTTGCCTGAAATCATAGCTTCCACCATTCTCAACCCACAAAGCTGATCCTCCGCAATTGGCCAGTACACAGTTTGTTGATGTGATGGATGTGGCATAGGCGAAGATTCCATCAGCAGTGGTATTCTGTATGATGGTGTTATCAAGAATCAGCATCGGATTCATTTGGTTACGAGGTTCATCAATCAGGATACCGAACACCCCATTCTTGATGATACCATAATTGATCACATGTTCCTTCGAACCACTCTCCATCAGAATCCCTGTCCATTGTCCCGGAAGATCCCTGTAAAATGGATCCAGCCTGTCGCCTTGAAACCGGACAGGATGTTCCAGGTTACCATAAACTTGTAGGGAAGCGTCATAGGAGACAGCCAGATATGCGCTTTTGTGGAAGAAAAGTTTACACCCAGGCATTATCAGAAGGGATGAGGAGGTGTCGATGCGAATGGAACCAAAGATGACATAGGGAAGAAGACTGTCCCAAACAATATTACCCCGCAGGGTGGCCTGTTTGAAGAACCTCGCGTTTTGGCCCCATGAGACGAGGTCGATATCCTGGAGATTCCCGTTCACTGAGAAAAGAATTGAATCGGCAACGACAAAAGGCGTGTTCTGATTATTGGGATCAATGGTAACGCGGACAAAGATAAAAATGCTGTCATGGCCTGGTATCTCAACATCGTTGACAGCAAGCGATGGATCCCCGTCAATATTAATCCTGTAGTTGGATGCATCTCCGCCAGCCAGCCTGATCTGTGTAACGCTGAGCATGCCGTCATTGTCATTGTAAACAACCAGCCTCTGCGTTATAGAGCCAATGGTCGAAAATACGGTGTCAAAAAAGATAGTATCTGTAGAGAAAGAGAGCTTCAAAGAGGAGTCGTTATCGATCTTATCCTTCTTCTTGCAAGAGAAGAAGATCGACATCGTTCCAGCAAGCAGGATGAAGAGCAAATGTTTCCGAATCAATATCATGCCGCAAAAGTAGTTATATTCAGTGACAATAATTAGAACGTAAAATGCTGCTATTATTGTAAATTTGCATTTCCTTTCATGTACCATATATTATGAGTTATATCAATTTCGATAAAAATCAACTGGTAAACCTCGAATATTCACTTCGCCGGGAGATGATCCGTTCGAATCGGGGAGGATCTTATGCCAGTTCAACAATTATAAACTGTAATACACGAAAGTACCATGGCATGCTGGTTACACCCCAACCAGGCATTGATCATGAAAACCATGTCTTACTCTCTTCCCTTGACGAAACGATCATTCAACAGGATGCTGAGTTCAATCTTGGCATTCACAAGTATAAAGGGGGGACATACAATCCCAAAGGCCATAAATATATCCGGGACTTCTCTGCCCTGGAAGTACCCCGGCTATTATACCGGGTAGGAGGGGTTATCCTCTCCAAAGAGATGATATTCTCCTCGAGTGAAGACCGGATCATCATGCGCTATACGCTTGAGGCGGCAAACTCCCTGACCAGGATAAGACTCAGACCATTTCTGGCTTTCCGTAATGCACACAACCTTAGTAAAGAGAATATTTACGCCGATAAAAAATATGAAAAGGTCGATGGTGGTATCCGGATGAAACTTTATCACGGATATACGGATCTTTTCATGCAAATCTCCAAGCAAAATGAATACACACATGCCCCTGATTGGTATTATAATATTGAATATCAGGAGGAGATGGACCGGGGCTATGAATATCTGGAAGATCTTCTAGTTCCCGGATTTTTTGAATTTGATATAAAACCAGGCGAATCTGTCTGTTTTTCCGCCGGCATTTCAGCAATTGCGTCTGCCCGTATCAAGCGGCTTTATAATGCAGAACTTAAAGGGAGGATTCCCAGGGATAGCTTTGAAAACTGCCTGATCAATGCAGCACAACAGTTTATCGTGAAACGCGGATCAAAAACCGACGTCATTGCCGGTTTTCCGTGGTTCGGACGATGGGGACGCGATACGTTTGTTTCATTGCCGGGCCTCACTCTTACCAATGGGGATGTAAAAACATGCAAAGCGGTTATTGACACCATGTTGAAAGATCTTGACGGGCCGCTCTTTCCCAATAATGGGTCGGGTAGTCAATCAGAGTACAACAGCGTGGATACTCCGTTATGGTTTTTCTGGACGCTTCAGCAATATGCTATGAAAACAGGTCAGTACAAGGAAGTGTGGAAAGAGTACAACCGCAGCATGAAGCAAATACTGGATGGATACCATGAAGGGACAGCATTCAATATCCATATGGAGCCCAATGGATTGATTTACGCGGGAGTCCCAGGCAAGGCGCTCACCTGGATGGATGCTATCGTATACGGGAAGCCGGTTACCCCCAGGATTGGACTGGTTGTTGAAGTCAATGCGTTGTGGTACAATGCCATTCGTTTCAGTTTAGAACTTGCCGAAAAAGCTGGAGACACCCAATTTATTGCCAGGTGGGCTGAGATTGCAGATAAGATTCCAGAGGCTTTCCTGCAAACATTCTGGAATGAGGAGAAAGGTTACCTGGCTGATTATGTCGACGGGGATTACAATGACTGGTCAGTTCGTCCAAATATGGTATTTGCCACATCCCTTCAATATAGCCCGGTAAGTGAAGAGATACGGAAACAGGTGCTTAGTAAGATTAAACAGGAGTTGTTGACAACCAGAGGATTGAGAACCCTTACTCCGGTAAGTGCGGCCTATAAGGGAACCTACTTTGGTAATCAGGAGCAACGCGATCTGGCCTACCACCAGGGAACTGTCTGGCCGTGGTTATTCGGTCATTTTGCGGAAGGCTATCTTAGAATTCATGGAAAAAGTGGGCTTACATTTATCAAAGGATACTATGAAGAGTTTAGCCAAACAGTGACGGAGTGCGGCGTTGGGACAATCTCAGAAATCTATGATGGGGACCCCCCACATACCCCCAAGGGTGCAATCTCGCAAGCCTGGTCGGTAGCAGAAATCCTGAGGGTGTATCAGCTGATTCAAAAATATGAAAGTGAAAATGATTAGGGCACAGGCACAAGAAAAGAAACATGAAAATTATACTAATTCGTAATTCCTCATTCTTAATTCTTAATTGAATATGCGTGTTTTAATGTTCGGCTGGGAGTTTCCTCCCCATATCACAGGAGGGTTGGGAACCGCTTGTTTCGGGTTAACCAAAGGACTCGTAATATTGGGTACCGAGGTTATCTTTGTGGTGCCGAAAGCTTATGGAGATGAAACACATAAGGGCTTCAGGCTAATAAACGCCAGCGATGTTACCATGGACTTTATGGAGAGTGAACACCAGGAGTTCTGGAACAAGATCAAATACATGGAGATTGGATCAAACCTGATACCATACGTGGGAGAGGAGGAGTTTGAGGAGTTGATTGATATGGATGAACGTCATCAACTGGAGCAAAATAAATCGGTATTCTCAAGGCAATTTACTTTCTCGGGGAAATATGGCAAAAACCTGATGCAAGAGGTCTCCCGTTATGCATTAATTGCCTCTTCCATCGCAAGTCAGCACAGCTTTGATATTATTCATGCCCACGATTGGTTAACGTATCCTGCAGGAATTGCAGCAAAACACATCAGTGGCAAACCACTGGTAATCCACGTGCATGCTACGGAATTTGACAGATCAGGAGAGAATGTTAATCCCTCGGTTTATGAGATTGAGAAAAAGGGGATGGAGGAGGCCGACCGGATTATTACAGTTAGCAATCTGACACGGCAGATCGTCATTGAAAAATATGGGATTGATCCCGCCAAAGTCTTTACTGTCCACAATGCAGTGGAACCCTCTGATCGCCCCGAATTAACGGGCGTTCAAAGACATGTAAAAGAGAAAGTTGTCACCTTCCTTGGACGGGTTACCTATCAGAAAGGCCCTGATTATTTTGTAGAAGCAGCTCATAAAGTACTGAAAAGAGACAAGAACGTACGATTTGTCATGGCTGGATCAGGAGACCTGTTAAATCGCATGGTTCGCCGGATAGCGAAATTAAAAATGGGAACACGGTTTCACTTCACAGGATTCCTGGCAGGATCTGAAGTGGAAACGATGTTTGCCATGAGCGATGTGTATGTGATGCCTTCTGTTTCTGAACCTTTTGGAATCTCACCTCTGGAAGCTATGCGCTCCAATGTTCCTGTGGTAATCTCGAAGCAATCAGGTGTTTCCGAAGTGTTGCAGCACGCAATCAAAGTCGATTTCTGGGATATTGATGCCATGGCGGATGCCATTTATGGGATCCTGCATTACCAGGGATTACAGAAAATGTTCGCCAGGTACGGAAAAGAGGAGGTTGATAACCTGAAATGGGAAAATGCGGCATTCAACATTGTTGAAGTATATAAAACGGTATTATGAAATTCATCAATCTTTGTTTTCAGGTTCATCAGCCTTATAGGTTACGTACCTATCGATTTTTCAATATTGGTCAGGATCACCAGTATTATGATGATTACCAGAACCGGCACATCATTCGGAGGGTAGCTGAACGGTCCTACCTTCCGGCAAATAAAATGATGCTTGACCTGATTAGAGAATTTGGTGCAGCGTTCAAAGTAACCTTCAGTATCTCAGGCCCTGCGCTGGAACAGCTTCTGCAACACGCACCTGAAGTGATTCATGGATTTCAGGCGCTGGCAGCAACAGGTTGTGTTGAGTTTACCGGCGAAACATATTCCCACTCCCTGGCTTCATTGGGGAACAAAGAAGAGTTTGTGCGCCAGGTAACCAAACATCGTAACCGCATCCATGATCTGTTTAATCAGAACCCAACTACATTCAGGAATACAGAGCTAATATTCAACGACGATATAGGTCTTACCGTGGCCGACATGGGCTTCACTACTCTCCTGACGGAGGGAGCGAAGCATATTCTCGGATGGAAAAGCCCTAACTTTATGTATTATAGTGCGGTTAACCCGAAATTGAAACTATTGCTTCGTAACTTCAGATTGAGCGATGACATCATCTTCAGGTTCTCCAACCGGACCTGGTCTGAATGGCCTGTCACCACAGAGAAGTTTGTAGGCTGGATGAACAAGATTCCTAAGAATGAGGAGGTGATTAACCTCTTTCTGAATTATGAGACATTGGGAGAGCAACAGTGGAAAGAAACCGGGATCTTTGAATTTTTCTATAACCTGCCCAAGACGGTCCTTGCTCATTCTCCTTATCGCTTTTCTACACCGGGTGAAGTGAGTGAACAACTCCAACCTGTTGCCCCTATAACCGTTCTCTACCCCATTTCATGGGCTGATGAGGAGAAGGATCTTACTGCATGGTTGGGAAATGAACTCCAGGATGAAGCATTCAGGAAACTGTATGATATTGAGAAAGATGTGATGAATTGCAATCAACCTGATGTTTTCCGTGACTGGGAACGTCTCCAAACCAGCGATCATTTTTATTACATGTGTACCAAATGGTTCTCTGACGGTGAAGTTCATAAATATTTCAACCCATATCCATCTCCTTACGAGGCTTTCATTAACTACATGAATGTGCTCTCCGATTTCATCATTCGTGTTGAAGAGGAGGGACAGCCAGGCACAGTAATTCACACTGAAACCCCATCACAGGAAACACGGAAAAAACCAGCAGAAAAAACGACTAAGCCTGCTACTTTAACAAAAAAAGTCGCATCTCCTAAAGCGAAAAAACCGGCTGTGAAAAAGGCTACATCTGCTAAAGCGAAGAAGGTGACCGCAAAAAAGAGTCCTTCTGAACCAGAACCGCCATTGAAAAAAGAATCGTTGAAAAAACCAGGGATCAAGGCAAAAAAATAATGGGGAGTAAATTATGGTAACGAAAGAACAACGTGTTGTCAATCCCGACTACCTGTTTGAGACAAGCTGGGAGGTATGCAATAAAATAGGAGGTATCTATACGGTTATCTCCACCAAGGCCTTGACACTAGTTAATGAACTGAAGGATAATTATATACTGATTGGGCCGGATGTATGGAAAGAGACCCATGAAAACCCATTGTTTCAGGAGGATAAGTTTCTCTACAAATCATGGCGTCAGCAGGCTGAAAGTGAAGGACTCCGTATTAAGGTTGGCAGATGGAATATTAGTGGCCGGCCGATAGCCGTGCTGGTTGATTTTACGAACTTTTTCACCGAGAAAGACACCATTCTCTCCAAATTCTGGGAAAGCTACAAACTGGACTCACTCTCCGGAGGCTGGGATTACCTGGAACCTGCCCTTTTTGGATATGCTGCTGGTAAGATTATTGAGAGTTTTTACAACTATAACCTCTCTCATCAAGATAAAATTGTTGCTCAGTTCCACGAATGGATGACCGGGACTGGAATTCTTTACCTCAAAGAACAGGTTCCACAGATAGGAACAGTGTTTACTACGCATGCAACGGTAATTGGTCGGTGTATTGCCGGGAACGGTCTTCCCCTTTACAAAGATCTCTCTTCCTTTGATGGTGATGTGATCGCTCATAGGTTTGGTGTTGTATCCAAATACTCCCTTGAGAAGCTTGCCGCTATCGAATCGGATTGCTTTACTACTGTTAGCAGCATTACCGACAATGAATGTATTCAATTCCTTGGGAAAGGGGTTGATGCGATCACACCTAACGGCTTTGAAGATTCCTTTGTTCCTGCCAGGGAGTCCTATTATGCTAAGCGGGATATTGCCAGGGAGAAATTGTTTGAAGTAGCCGAAGGGTTGTTTAACCAGGAGCTTTCCAGAGATAGTATTCTGATCATTACCAGCGGGAGGTACGAATTTCATAATAAAGGGATCGACTTATTTATTGATACCATGGGGAAATTAAACACCCATGAGAAACTTGGAGCTCCAATCGTTGCATTTATTACGGTTCCGGCTTATCAATCGGGCCCCAGGCAAGATCTGCTTGCAAGGATCGGGAAACATGACTTTACACACCCGCTTCAGGAGGAATATCTGACACACGGGCTTCATGAACCTGAAAACGATATGGTTCTCCGGAGTATCCGTGAGAACAATCTTCTAAACAGACTTGAAGATAAGGTTAAGATCATTTTTGTTCCTGCCTATTTGAACGGCCAGGATGGCGTTTTTAATCTCGATTATTATGATTTGCTGATCGGATTTGATGGATCCATCTTTCCTTCTTACTATGAACCCTGGGGCTATACTCCACTGGAAAGCCTCGCGTTTCATATCCCGACAATTACTACAACGCTGGCAGGTTTCGGACAGTGGATCAAGGATCTGTTCCCCACAATAAAGGATTGTATCTCTGTGGTGGAACGTACCGATGATAATGCCAGTCAGGTGGTTGATGAGATGGTGAGAAATGTCATCCTTTGTTCGAATAAAACCGAGAAGGAGATAATCAAGATCAGGATTAAAGCATATGAAATATCCAGGTCGGCACTCTGGAAAAACCTGATTATCCATTATAAATATGCTTTCTCTAAGGCGATTGATAAAACAGCAGGAAGGGTCGACAAATTCAGGAGTAAACAGCCACAGGCTAAGGCTCCTACTATCAAAACCATTGATGATATCAAGCCTGAATGGAAGAAAGTACTTGTTAAGCAACTGATTCCCGAGAATTTAAATGGATTGGAACGGTTGGCCAGGAATCTGTGGTGGTCGTGGAATTATGAAGGAAGTGAGTTGTTTGAACAGATCAATCACGACAGGTGGTATGAGTTAAAATTTAACCCGGTTGCACTTCTTGAATCACTTACTTACGAGGAACTTCAGGAGCTAAGCGCCAATGAGAAGTTTGTTGCCCGGCTACGAAAGGTCCTTGCCAGGTTTGATTCTTACCTGGCAAAAGGAGAGGAGAAGCCCAAAGAGATGATCGCCTATTTCAGTATGGAATATGGCTTGCATGATACAATTAAAATTTTCTCAGGAGGGTTGGGGATGCTTGCAGGAGATTACCTGAAAGAGGCCAG
>Ga0268284_1000218_pt1 | contig 48350 bp, 42 predicted proteins | sample saktaG_14_FD_190137 | JGI IMG/M metagenome (GOLD analysis project Ga0268284, IMG submission 190137) | Saline water microbial communities from Sakinaw Lake, British Columbia, Canada - sak_2013_06_06_40m | ecosystem: Environmental > Aquatic > Non-marine Saline and Alkaline > Saline ...
ATTTAGACGCTAATTTGGAAGCCAGCGAATAAGCTGTCGGGAATCCGTCCCCTGATGTACGAACGAAAAAATAATGGATAATTACGGAGCCATTGACTCAACTTATATAGTATGTTGCGAGGAGCCGAAGGCGACGCGGCAATCTACTGCGACAACTGACCACACACAAGATCGCCACGCTGCCTGCCGCGCCTTCGGCTCGCAGCTTCGGCTCACCGCGATGACGAGACTGTGGGGCGGCATTTGTTGACAGTCCAGCCGCATTTTGTTTATTATATTAGCAATTGAATATTGTAAAGGCTGTGAACGGGAATAGTAGTTCCTGCAGCGATGGCCACAGAGAGTCAAGCAAGGTGAGAGTTGACGCCGGAGCGGGGATTGAATGGACCCGGGAGCCGCAAACCGAAAGGGCTGTGCCCGAGTAGGCTTTGACGCAGGGATAGCGTTATCACAATCCAGGGTATCGCCGGCAATACGGCCGTACCTGCTAAAGATGGTCCGGCAACGGACCAATAAGGGTGGCACCGCGAAGCTAAGCCTCTCGCCCCTTAGGCGAGAGGCTTTATTTATTGTATGGAGGTTTAAAAAAATGGAACTGAATATGTGGCCCGGCGGGGCCGAAAATTTGGTCTGATAAACCGGCATACATGGACATATAAAAAATATTTAAAGAGGTAAAAAAATGGCGAAAAAATTAACAAAATTCATCCTGCCTGAAAAGGACATGCCGACTTCCTGGTACAACATACTTCCCGATTTGCCCGAACCCATGCTCCCGATGCTTCACCCGCAGACGCACGAACCCACCATCCTGCCTCCACCCCTCTTCCCGGCAGCGCTGAACGACCAGGAGTTCAGCAAGGAACACACCATCGAGATACCTGACGAGGTTCTGGACGTATACAGGATGTACCGTCCCACCCCGCTTATCCGGGCGTACAGGCTGGAGAAGGCGCTGGGCACACCGGCCCAGATATTCTACAAGTACGAGGGCGTCAGCCCGGCCGGCAGCCATAAGCTGAACACCGCCATCGCACAGGCCTACTACAACAAGAAGGCCGGCATTAAAAGGCTGGCGACTGAGACCGGCGCAGGACAGTGGGGCAGCGCTCTCTCCCTGGCCTGCCAGTACATGGGACTGGAATGCAAGGTCTACATGGTCAAGGTCAGCTACAACCAGAAGCCCTATCGCCGCATCATGATGGAGACCTGGGGCGCCAAGTGCGTAGCCAGCCCCAGCACCGATACCAACTTCGGCAAACAGGTGCTGGCTGAAGACCCCAATTGCCCGGGCAGCCTGGGCATCGCCATCAGCGAGGCCTGCGAGGACGCCTTCAGCCGCGATGACACCAGCTACGCTCTCGGCAGCGTTTTGAACCACGTCATCCTGCATCAATCCATCATCGGACTCGAGACCAAGAAACAGCTCGAAATGGCCGATGTTGAGGCCGACATGGTCATCGGCTGCGTGGGCGGCGGCAGCAACTTCGGCGGCATGGCCGTCCCCTTCGTAAAGGACAAGATGAAAGGCAAGAAGATAGAGATTATCGCCGTGGAACCCACCGCCTGCCCCAGCATGACCAAGGGCCCGCTGGCATGGGATCTGGGCGACGTGGCAGGCATGGCCCCGATCGTCATGATGTACACGCTTGGCCATTCATTCATCCCATCACCCATCCACGCCGGCGGACTGCGCTACCACGGCATGGCCCCGCTGGTCTCCCACCTGCACAAGCTCGGCCTGATGGAAGCCAGGGCGGTAAATCAGAAGTCCACATTCGAGAGTGCGATCCAGTTCGCCCGCACCGAGGGTATCATACCCGCCCCGGAGCCCGCGCACGCCATCAAGGTGGTGATCGACGAAGCGCTCAAATGCAAAGAATCAGGACAGAAGAAGACGATCGTCTTAGCCCTCAGCGGACACGGTCATTTCGATCTGGCCTCTTACGACCAGTTCCTCTCCGGCAAAATGGAAGCCGACGCCTACGACGAAGCCAAGGTGAAGAAGGCGCTGTCGCAGCTTCCCAAGATCGATTACAAAGGCTGATAATTACAACCCCACAGGCCGGCAGGCGGGGAACCGGTTTATGGCCGGTCTCTCTGCCTGCCGGTTTTCTACTAAACACAGGCATACTTTTGCCCGTCAAATACCTTTATGCTAAAATCCCAGCACTATTGCGATCAGCACGAGGTAACCAAATATGAAAATTCCTGCCGTAATGGCTTTGATGCTGGCAGCGACGCTGCTCTTCAGCGCCTGCCGGGTTGAATTCTCCACCACTCCCATATCTTCGCCGTCGCCCGCGCCCGTCATCCAAAAAGTAATCCCCCTTGATCCTGGATGGAAATCGCCGGGCCCAGAGGAGAATTCGGCAACCCTTCCCAATATAGCCGACGTCGTTGAAAAGGGCTACCCCGGCGTTGTCACCATCACCACCGAACAGATAGTCAACGACATGTTCAGCAGGACGATACTGCAATCCGGCGCGGGATCAGGATGGATACTCGATAAAAGCGGTATCATCGTTACCAACAACCACGTCGTGGAAGGCGCTCGCAAGGTTGTCATCCAATTCTCGGATGGCCGGACCTGCGAGGTGACTGCCGATAAGGTTTTCCGCGACCCGCTGACCGACCTGGCCATCATCAAGGTCGACCTCGCCAACCTCCCGACCGTATCCATAGGCGATTCCGGCAAGCTCCGGGTGGGCGACTGGGTGGTAGCCATAGGCAATCCCCTGGGCAAGGGCATCAAGGCCAAGGAGGGTATAGTCAGCGGCCTCAAGGTCTCGCTCTCCCTGGATGAGGAAGAGTCGCTGTACGACCTGATCGAAACTTCGGCGGCCATCAATGCCGGTAACAGCGGCGGTCCCCTGTTGAACATGAAAGGCGAGGTCATAGGCATTACCAGCGCCAAGATCGCCTCTGTCGGCGTGGAGGGCATGGGCTACGCCATAAGCATCAATTCAGCTTTACCCATACTGCAGGAACTGGTCAATAAGGGCTATATCACACGGCCCTTCCTGGGCGTAGAGCTATACACGGTAAACGACTATGTTGCCTACTACAACGGGCTTGCGGTGAACCACGGCGCGGTTGTGACTACAGTTCAACCCGGCAGCCCGGCGGCCAAAGCCGGCATGCGCAGGATGGATGTCATCATCAGTTACCAGGGCAAGGAGGTCAATACCGCGCCGGAGCTGTTGCGCGAGCTGCGCAGCTCAAAAATAGGCGAAGAGATAACGGTTACCTATATCCGGGGCAAGAACACCTATAATGCCACCGCCCTGCTGACGGACAGTCCCCCTCCCAGGTAGCGATCTTATTCTCCGGGCGACCCGTAGCGCCGGTTAATCCTGTTTCTTGATGGACAACGTGATCTCCAGACCAGATAGTCGGAACTTCTCGGTGTGCGCCGGCGGCTCAGCAGTCTTCATTAAAATCGCCGTGGACAGGGTCTCCTGCTTGATATAATCCGCGAAATCCTTCATAACGGCCTGCACCTGCTCGCCGCCCTCGTAATATGTCTGTATGTGATCTGCTATCTCGAGCCCGGCTGATCTCCTCATCGTCTGCAGCCTCCTCACTATCTCCCTGGCAAGCCCCTCCGCCAGCAATTCCGGGCTGATCTCCGTAACTATGCCGACCTGGTAATCGCCTTCGGCTATCACGGATAAATTTTTATCTTCTTTCATCTCTTCCGAGGTAAACCCGATATCCTTGACGTTCAACTCATCCGTGATCTGAGCGCGAAGGCTGTTGAGGGCCTCCCTCTCATGGGACGACCTGACCCTGATTATCACCTTCGGCAGAGGCTGCCTGACCTTGACCGCGCTCTTTGCCCGCGCTGCCCTGCCCATGCTGCATACCTTCATAGCAAGCTCGGTACCGGCCATTATGTCTTTGTCTATTAAACCCTCTCCCGCAGTTGGGAATGATACCAGATGAACGCTTTCAGGCGCACTCTTATCAACCGTCCTGACCAGGTTTTGATAGATCTCCTCGGCGACAAAGGGGGTAAAGGGGGCAAGCAGTTTGGCCAGCGTCACCAGCGCCTGGTAGAGCGTGTTGTAGGCGGAGAGCTTGTCGTCATCGTTCTGGCTCTTCCAGAAGCGCCGGCGGCTGCGCCTGACGTACCAGTTGGACAGATCGTTGACAAAGGACTCGATCTTCCTGCCGGCCGAGGTAGGATCATACTCATCGAGCAGCCGGTCCACGTCGATTATAAGCTGGTTCAAACTGGAGACCAGCCATCTATCCAGCTCCGACGTGGTTTTAGGCATCTTCTTGCCCGGTACGAAATTATCGATATTGGCATAGATGACGAAAAACGAGTAGGTATTCCACAGGGTCATGAGAAAATTGCGCATGACCTCGACCACCATATCGGGCGACATGCGCCTGACATTGCCTGGAGGCCCGGATGTAAACATGTACCAGCGCAGGGCGTCGGCGCCGGAGGAATCGAGCACCGTCCAGGGATCTACCACGTTTCCCCTGGTCTTGCTCATCTTCTCTCCCTGCGCATCCAGTATGTGGCCCAGGCAGATGACGTTTTTAAAGCATGGCCCGTCGAATATCAGCGTGGACAGCGCGTGCAGGCTGTAGAACCATCCCCTGGTCTGGTCCACGGCCTCCGATATATAATCGGCGGGGAAGCTCTGCTTGAAGAGCTCCACATTCTCAAAAGGATAGTGCCACTGCGCAAAAGGCATGGCGCCCGAATCAAACCAGCAGTCGATCACTTCAGGCTGCCTGACCATCCGGCCGCCGCAGGAACCGCAGATGAAGGATACATCGTCAATATAGGGGCGGTGCAGGTCCATGCCCTCTGAGTAACCCTCTAATCCAGGTTTCATCCTGATCTCTTCCACACCGCCCGGGCACTCGTACCGGCCGCATTTACCGCAGATCCATATATTCAGCGGTGTGCCCCAGTATCGCTCACGCGAAAAGGCCCAGTCCACATTGTTCTGCAGCCAGTCGCCGAAACGCCCTTCCTTGATATGCTCGGGGTACCAGTTGATCTGTCTGTTCCCGGCTATCATCTCATCCTTCCTGGCCGACGTCCTGATATACCATGTCTTCTTGGCATAATAGACCAGGGGCGCGTCGCAACGCCAGCAGAACGGGTAGGTATGTGTGATCCTGGCCGTTTTATAAAGCAGCCCGCGCCTGTCGAGATCGGCCAGTATCTCGACATCGGCATCCTTCACGAATTTGCCTGAAAAAGAGTAGCTGCCGGTGATATTGCCGGCCAGGTCCACCTGCTGCACGAAATCGAGATTGTTCTCCAGGCCGGCCTGGAAATCCACTTCACCGAAGGCCGGTGCGATGTGTACGATGCCCGTGCCGTCCTCCATGGATACAAAATCAGCATTAATGATCTTATAGGTGAGATCTTTAACGGGGCTCTGCACGTCGAACTGCCCCGGCTGGCCCTCCTTTGCCCTCTTCCTTTCAACGTCGAATTCATGGGGGTTGTACAGCGGGCAATAGAGCGAACCTGCCAGCTGGCCGCCTTTGAACGTCTTGAGCGCCGGTTGATCCCCGAGGCCAACCTGCTCTACCAGGGCCCGCGCAAAGATCAGATACTCTTCACCCATCGCGATAACGGCATAATCGGCATCCTCAGCCAGGGCCAGGGATGTGTTGCCGGGCAATGTCCAGGGGGTGGTCGTCCAGGCTAAAAAGTAGACCTTGCCCCTTGAGACGGCATCCACCAATGTGAAGCCGCCGGAGGCGTCGGCGGCCACGGCCGGCGGCAGTGTCTGTATCCTGAATTTCACATACACAGACGGATCGACCGTATCATCCTTATACCCGAGGGCTACCTCGTGTGAACTGAGCGAGGTGCCGCAGCGCGGGCAGTGCGGCGTGACCTTGTAGCCCTGGTAGATCAGGTCCCTGTCCCACAACTGCCTGATGGCCCACCAGCACGATTCTATATATGAGTTATCCAGCGTTACATAGGGATGGTCCATATCCAGCCAGAAGCCGATCCTCTCGGTGAGTGAATCCCATTGTTTCAGGTATTTAAATACACTTTCCCGGCAGAGGGCATTGAATTTAGCCACGCCGTAATCTTCAATCTGTGCCTTGCCTGTAAAACCGAGCTGCTTCTCGACCTCGAGCTCCACAGGTAGTCCATGCGTATCCCAGCCGGCTTTCCTCGGTACACAGAACCCCTTCATGGTCTTGTAGCGGGGGATAACGTCTTTGAAGACACGCGAGAGGACGTGGTGGATGCCGGGGTTGCCGTTGGCGGTAGGGGGACCCTCGTAAAAAATAAACCTGGGAGATGAGGACCTGGCATCAATGCTCTTCTGAAAGATTCTCCTCTCGCGCCAGAGGTCCAATACTTTTCTTTCAACGTCAGGAAAGCTGACCTTGCTGTTAACGGGCTGGAACATCGCCTATTTTTTCCTTGACTGGATTACCACACGACGCCCATCCCCGTCACCGGTGCTCTGGGTCATTACATCCGGGTCATCGGCCAGAGTTATGTGCACAATCCTCCTTTCATCAGGAGGCATCGGTTCCATGGTTATGGGACGCCTTCTCCTGGCAACCTGTTCAGCCAGGCGCAACGCCAGTTTTTTCAGCGCCTCATAATGACGTTTTTTATACCAGTCCACGTCCACATTTACTGATACCCATTTTTTCAATTTTTCGGCAACGATCAGTCTGACCAGGTATTGCAGGGATGACAGTGCCTGCCCTCTCCGCCCGATAAGGACCCCCAGGTCGTCTCCCTCGATATTCAGGGTGACAGGAACGCCCTCGTCCCCGGACCCGGTCACATCCACCGTGGCCTGGATGCCCATGGCATGCAGGATATCGCTCAACACCTGCCGGGCTGCATCCGCCGCATCACTCATTGCTCCCGGCTGCCTTTCGTCCTCATCTTCCAGGAGCATAACCTTGATTTTGGCGTCCTCGGCGCCGACACCCAACAGGCCGGATTTCCCCTTCTTGAGCACGGTGATATCAATCTCTTCCCGGGTTACCCCGAGTTGCTCAAGGGCAACCCTGGTTGCCTCCTCAACCGTCCTGGCGCTTATCTCTAATTCTCTCATTCTATCCCTTCTTCTTTTCACTGCCCTCTTTAAGCGCCTTTGAGGGCTGGTTTTGAGGCGCCACTGCCTGTTGTTGGGGCCTCAATAACGGGAAGGTGAAGTAACCCCAGCCACCGCCCACGAAATACTGCATGATTATGCCGATTATATTGGATACCACCCAGTACAGGGCCAGTCCGCTGGGGAAGGATAAGGTGAAAAAGGCGAACATCATGGGCATCATCATGGTTGTCATGCTTGACATCTGCTGCTGCTTGGGATCGGTAGCTGGCGGTGTGACCATCTTCTGCTGCACCCACATGGAGAGGCCTACCAGTATGGCAAGAATCATCGTCGGATCAGGCTGAGACAGCCTGAGTCCCAGGAAATTTTCGTTGAGCGGTATGGCCTGGTCCACCAGATCCCATGCATAGAGGTGCTGCGACAGCATAAGCAGGTTTTCCGGCGTAGCAGCGAGCGCCTGCATGATGGACTGGTAGAGCGCTATCCAGATGGGCATCTGTATCAGCATGGGCCACATGCAACCCAATGGGTTGATGCCCGCCTCCTTGTAGAGGCGCATCATCTCCTGTTGCAGTTTCTTCTGGTCCCGGGCATATTTTTTCTGGATCTCCTGCAGCCTGGGCTGCAGAGCCTGCATGGCCTTGGTCGACTGAGTTTGCTTAAAAGTGAGCGGCATGAGGACAATCCTGACTATAACGGTAAGCACGATAATAGCCAGGCCGAAGTTGCTCCAGAGCATCTGGGAAAGCGCAATCAGACCGTTCAGTACCGGGTCGAGTATAACTACATTCCAAATATCAACCATATATCTAACCTACTTTATCGCTGAAGAAAAATTCCAGGTGATAATATTTTTCACCATATCAACGGCATAGACTGTGTGATCCCGCGCATATATGTAGACCATATCGCCCTCTACATACGGGTTCCCGTAGACCGTAAAGCCGACCGGTACGCTACTTATCATTTTTCCATCGGTCACATCAAGCTTATAGAGGATACCTTTTTCACTCACAGCGTATATGTATTTTTCAGTCACAGCCGGTGTTGACACCATCTGACTGTCTCCAGTGAACTGCCAGACCTCCTTGCCGCTGACAGCGTCGAAAGCATATACTTTCATATCCAGACAGGCTGCATATACCATACCATCACTGACCACGGGTGTAGCCCAGAACCAGTTCCCGGCCGAATATTTCCACTTCTCCTGCCCATCGGCCTTGTCAATGGCGTACAGGTACCTGTCGAAGGTGCCGAAATAAATCAACTGGTCTTTTACTGCCAGTGAAGATGCGACCGCGGACGGGATCTTGATGCTCCATATCTCCCTCCCGGTCTCCGCCGCTATGGCGTACACATTGCCGCCGTAGTTACCGGCGTAGATCACCCCGTTATCCAGGACAGGAGCCGTCCATATCTTGTTAGAGGTTTCGAATTCCCACATGAAATCGCCGGTAAGGGCATCGAGGGCATATATCTTGCCGTTGGCGCTGCCGAAATAGATTGTTTTCCCGTCGGTAACAATGTTGCCCACGATTGAGCCGACGGTCTCCAATCCTTCACGAGGATAAACCCATCTCACTACACCGCGGCTGGCATTCAGGGCATAGACCTTGCCGGTATAAGTGCCTACGTAAATCAGGTCACCGATCACCAGGGGTGTGTCATATATGCCCTTGCCAGAGGCCGCCGAGGACGGGGCGCACATGGCGCCGCAGGCGGATCCCGGCGTGGCGGTTTTGATCGCGTAAATCCATTCGGTGTCCGTGGGAAAGGTCTTGTCTTCGCTACGCGCCAGCGGGTTGAGCGCGATTACCGACCCTTCCATGGAACCAAAACAGATCACATCGTTGTAGGGTGCGAAGCCGGACCAGCCCTGGGCCTGGGCGCCTGAACAACCCCCTCCCATGCCAGGCATACAGCCTGAAACAAATACCAGCAGGAGTACCCCCAGCAGAATAATGGTTTTAACTAATCTTTTGACCTTTATCATTGATAATCCTATAACGCTTAATTTTCCTTTAAACCGGGATATTATGGAACAGGATCATAGCCGCCGGGTGTCCATGGATTGCAGCGGCAGATCCTGATAAAAGCCATCCAGCTTCCCCTGATAACGCCGTATTTCTTTATCGCTTCGTATCCGTACTGCGAACATGTGGGTGTGAAGCGGCAGGCCGGGGGTGTGACCTGTGAAATGGTACCCTGATACAGTTTAATCGACTTTAGAGCTACTTTTTTCAGCATCTTTTACCAGTAAATCCAGGCGGTTCAGCAATTTTGTCATCGACCTGTTGATCTCATGGTAATCCATGTCGGCGACAGGTCGCCGGGCGATCACTACGATGTCCCACCCGGGTTTTACAACCAGCAGACGCAGATCCTCCTTCAGCAGCCTCTTGACACGGTTTCTGACAACCGCCTTCCCAATATCTTTTGTTACAGAGAAGCCCGCTCGTAAAACATCCAGGTTATTGGGAAGAACTTTTATTACCAGCAGTTTATCCGCTGCAGCTTTGCCAGATTCATATACTGCTAAATATTGTGCTCTCCTGGTTAAAGCCAATCTCTTGGCCATATCAATGCTATACCTGGGTGAGCTTCCAGCGCCCTCTGGTGCGCCTGGCTTTCAATACGGCACGCCCGCCCCGCGTGGACATCCTTGCGCGAAACCCGTGCTTCCTGATTCTTCCTCTTTTTTTCGGTTGATAAGTCCTCTTGGGCAATTCAATTCTCCAGATTTGATCAGGCTCTTTTGTCTGATCCGCTTATATTGTAGACATGGTTGGGCGACGCGGGCAACATGGCCAGGAACCGGGACCTCTTGATTGCCTGGGCCAGCCTGCGCTGGTGCCTGGCACACACGCCGGTGCGCCTTCTCGGCACTATTTTGCCGCGGTCGGAAACAAAACGCTGTAAGAGCGACACATTCTTATAGTCAATAGGCGCTTTGTCCGCGCAGAACATGCAAACCTTGGGCTTGACAATAAACTTGCGCCCCCTTTCCCTTCTCTGTACGGTATTGGTTTCCATCAGTCTAATAAAACTCCTTCTTCAACTATTAAGGATTTAAAAGGGGATATCCTCCGGCTCAATATCACCTTCAATCGTGCGCGCATCCTCGGGCGGCAACTGCACAGTCCCCTGCTTATCAAGGAAGAGCACCCTGTCCGCAGTCACATCCAGGCTTACCCGCTTCTGTCCGTCTTTGCCGTCATATAAACGCGTCCGTAAATTACCTTCCACGTAAACCAGCTTGCCCTTATTCAGGAACTGGTTGCATGTCTCTGCCAGCTTCCTCCATGCGCTTATGCGAAACCACTCGGTTTCCTCCTTGAATGCACCGTCGGGCTGGCGCGTATTGCGGTTGGCCGCGAGGCTGAATGTAGTTACGGCAACCCCGTCCGCCGTAAATCTCATTTCAGGATCGCCACCGACCCTGCCGATCAATATAATCTTGATTAAGCTCGCCATCAACCACCTCCAGCAATCAGCTATTTTCGCGGACGAACAAGTACCTTAAAACATCCTCTGACAGCTTCAAATTGGCATCAAGCTCCTTCAAAGCCGTCTGCTTGATCTGCACTTTTTCGAGCACGTAATTCCCTTCCGCCTGCTTTTTTATCGGGTAAGCAAGCCTTCTTTTGCCCCATTGATTCGTTTCGGTAACCGTTCCACCGAGCTTGGTTATCTGGTCGTTGACCTTTCCCAACACACGGGTGAAATCATCTTCATTCAAGTTAGCATTCAGAATAAAAACCAGTTCGTAACCGGGCACAATAAATCCTCCAAGCAGCGAAATTCTATTGATTATAGCACACAGCCCAATATCGCAACAAGCAGTAGACTCGCGCCTTAATATTGCATTTTCGTTCAGGCTGTCATATAGTTTTTTAACAGGCCAGGAGTCAAACATGGAAATAAGCATAATAGGCTTACCCGGCAGCGGTAAAACCACTGTTTTCGACGCTCTCACAAAATGCACCGCCGAGCCCAGACCACACGGTGGCGCGGGGCTTACTCTGTGCCCGGCGGTGGCCAAGGTGCCTGACGCGCGCGTGCTGAAGCTTAGCGACATTTACCACCCTAAAAAAACGACCCTGGCAGAGATAAAGTACGTGGACTTCGCAGGGCTTCCCAAGGGGTTCGGCAGGGAGCAGGGGGTCAGCGGACAGCTTCTCAACAGCCTCAGCTCGTCCGATGCCATACTGCAGGTGGTAAGGGCCTTTGAAGATGAGAATATCCCGCATATAGAGGGGAGAATCGACCCGCTCAAAGACATCGAAACTCTCGATATGGAACTGGTCTTTTCCGACCTCACCATCATTGAAAGGCGGCTGGGACGCCTCGAATCAGCGCTGAAGATGGGGAAATCCTCCGAACGTGACGCGGCAGTCAAGGAACAGGGGCTGCTTACCAGGATCAAGTCTTCCCTGGACCAGGGCATCCCCATCAGGCTGCAGAAACTGACGCCGGACGAATCGCGGGCCATCAGCAATTACCAGTTCCTGACGGCCAAGCCCATGCTGATCGTGATAAACATCGGAGAAAAACAGCTGCCCACCGCAGAAAGCATACTCAGCACGCTGAAAACAGCCTATTCGATGCCACAGGTGGAGCTTATATCCATGTGTGGAAAACTGGAGAGGGAACTGGCGCAACTGCAGGAACAGGAGGCGGAGGAGTTTCGCAAGGACATCGGGCTTAAGGAAACCGCCTTCGCCGCGGTTATCAGGCACTGCTATGGCCTGCTGGGGCTGATATCCTTCTTCACAGTCGGCGAAGACGAGGTAAAGGCCTGGACAATCCGGGAGAATACGCCCGCCATCCAGGCGGCCGGCAAGATCCACACCGATATCGAGAGGGGCTTCATCAGGGCGGAAGTCATGAGCTACGACGATTTCATCAAGAGCGGAAGCACAGCCGAGGCGCGCAAACACGGCCTGCTGCGGCTGGAAGGGAAAACCTATGCCGTGCGCGATGGGGACATCATTCATTTCCTGTTCAACATATAGCGCCCGGCATACTTGCGCCGCGCCTGATGCAACTCCTGCACATTAGGTTCACCGTAAAAACCCGTGGTGCTATAATATGCACGCGCTTTACTCATGTCTGAAATAAATGTCCGCCAAAGGTTGGAGCAAGCCGAAGAGAACCTGTCGCCCTACGCGGCACGCAGTATTGCCAGCCGCGGCAGGAGGACCGCAGAGCAACCATGCCCCCTGAGAACCGCCTTCCAGCGAGACCGCGACCGTATCATATTCTCCCATGCGTTCCGCAGGCTTAAACACAAAACCCAGGTATTTATCGCGCCGGAAGGCGACCACTACGTCACGCGCCTGACTCACACGCTCGAGGTTTCACAGATAGCCAGGACCATCTCGCGGGCGCTATTGCTTAACGAAGACCTGACTGAAGCTATAGCCCTCGGTCACGATCTGGGTCACACTCCTTTCGGTCATATCGGGGAACAGGTGCTCAACGAATTGATGCCCGGCGGATTCAAGCATTACGAGCAGAGCCTGCGGGTGGTCGAGTGTATCGAGAACAACGGCGCCGGGCTCAACCTGACCTGGGAGGTAAGGGACGGCATACTGAACCATTCCAAAGGCGACCTCGAGATACTTGAGAAAGGATGGAACAACGTGTCCACAGTTGAGGGCCAGGTGGTTAAGCTGGCGGACATCGTGGCCTATATAAATCACGATACCGAAGACGCTATCCGTGCGGGCATAATATCCCGGTCAGACCTCCCCACCTCCACCCTCAGGACGCTGGGGCAGTCCAATTCAAACCGTATCAACACGCTGGTCACCAACATCGTCGCTTGCTCGGCGGCAAAAATGGACGGCCGAACGGCCAGCCGGCAGGTAATAGGCATGAGCCCCGATATATTGAATGCTGCGAATGAGCTGCGCGAGTTTCTTTTCGCCAGGGTCTACCAGAGCGGGCTGGAGGCCATGAAAGCGTCGGATGCCCGGGACATAATACTTTTATTATACCGCCACTTCCTGGATAACCCGGGAGAGCTCCCCGATGAGTACAGGCTGCTCAGCGGCGATAATGAACGCCGCATAGCCGACTATATAGCGGGAATGACCGACCATTATGCTATACTCACAGCGGGAAAACTCTCTTGAGTAACGGTATTGAAGCGGCATATAACCGCTGATCAAGCAATGAGCACAACGGACGAGATCAAACAGCGGCTGGACATCGTGGATGTCGTGTCACAGTATGTAAAGCTGACTAAGTCGGGCCGCAATTATAAGGCTGCCTGTCCCTTCCACAGCGAAAAAACGGCCTCGTTTTTCGTCTTCCCGGAGAAGCAGAGTTGGCACTGTTTCGGGGCATGCGCCACGGGCGGCGACATATTTACCTTCGTGATGAAGAAGGAGGGCATCGATTTCGGCCAGGCCCTGCGCCTGCTGGCGGAGAAGGCCAACGTCACACTGACGTATAAAACGGGCCAGGCAACCGCGGAAGATGCCTCCAGACAGAATAGTCTTCTCAAGCTAAACGAGGTGACCGCTGAATACTACCACTATCTGCTGATGCATGATGAAGAGGCGGATACGGCCAGGAAGTATGCTGCGGGCAGAGGGCTGTCCACTGCCGTTATAGACAATTTCCAACTGGGATTTTCGCCCAACAAATGGGACGGCCTGCTCACTTACCTGACCGGGGCCGGCTACAGGGATGACGAGATGCTGGCGGTAGGCCTGATCGTCCAGCGCGAGACGGGCGGGTTCTATGACAGGTTCAGAAACAGGCTGATGTTCCCCATCCGCGATACAAAAGGACGGGTGGTGGGGTTCGGCGGCCGTGCACTGGACGACTCGATACCCAAGTATTTGAATTCGCCGCAATCACTGCTCTTCGACAAAAGCTCGATCATTTACGGGATTGAGCGTGCCAGGGGAGCGATCAAGCAGAATGACTGCGTGGTAATCACCGAAGGATACATGGATACCCTGGCGGCGCACCAGTGCGGCTTCGAAAACACGGTCGCTTCGATGGGCACTGCGCTCACAGAAAAACAGATATCCATATTGCGGAAACTGTCGCGCAACATCATCGTCGCACTCGACGCCGACGCGGCCGGGCTCGAGGCCACGGCCCGCAGTATAACTACACTCGACGAACAAACACTAAGGGAACACTGGATGCCCTGGATCGAACCAAGGACCTACAGCGAGCTGGTCAAGTACGAGGTCCAGGTTGTAGAGATTACCGGAGGCAAGGACCCCGACGAGATCATACGGAATTCACCGGAAAAATGGGCCAAACTACTTAAAGAATCCCAGCCTATAATCGATTTTACTTTAAAAAAAGAAATTGCTAATATAAACAAAGATAATCCCAAAGACAAATCCGCATTAGTATCAAAATTTTTGCCGATTTTATCTCATATCGATGACTCTGTCCGGCGTGCCCATTATGTTGAGAAGCTATCGCGCCTGCTTGGCCTGGATGAGAGATTCGTACGTGATGCGCTCTTTGAACTTCAGGCCAGGGAAAAGAAATCTAAAGCAGCGGGCGGCAGTAAAGCTATAAAGAATTATGCTAACCGGATCGCATCGTCGCGGCATATTGAGGAGTATTTGCTGGCATTGCTCCTGCAATTCAGCGACCTTCGAGAGGAAGGCATGAGACTCTCGGAAGAATATTTTGAACATCCGGAGAATAAGGATATATTATTAAAGTGGCAGGCTAATGCCGATGCCGGTTCGTTTGTTGCGGAGATCGACCCCGCGCTTAAGGAATTCTACGACCACCTGATTTCCATGGGAAGTCAGTTACCTCTTTCATTGCATCAGAACAAGCGTGAGAGAGAATACGCATTAAACGACTGCATCAACAGGTTGCTGGAAAGCCACATGAAAAATCTTGAGATCGAGAAGGAGCTCATCCTGTCTGAAGTAAAAGGCAGGGGCGATGTTGAAGAGCAGGTGGCCAAACTGATAGAGCACGGTATCCAGGAAAGCCAGCAACTGCGTGATATATTCGAGAAGCGCGGCCGCCTTTTCAGCCGTATAAAGGGAGTCTGAATGGCAAAGAGTGCAAAACAGATCAAGAGTAAAAAAGTGCGTCCTGCCAAGATTGAACGGACGGCTGTGGCTGAGGCGGTGATAGTTGAAGTTGAAAATACCGCTCTGACACGCGCGGAATTCGAAGTCCGCCCTGATCCCTGGAGCAAGATCGAACCTGAAGCCATGCCTCAGGACGAGAAGGAGCTGCTTTTCAGCGATATCGAAGCGGCCCCGGAGTTTGCCGAGGAATGGTTGAAGCCGGAGGCGGAGGAGAAGCCGCTGGTAGAGCTTGAGATTGAGCTGGCCGAGCACGAAGCAATCGACGACCCGGTCAGGATGTACCTTCATGAGATCGGAAAATACCCGCTGCTGAATGCCAAGCTCGAAAGGGAATTGGCCAGTAAAATTGAGCCCTATAAATATATGGGGCATATCAGGGAGACCTTCCGTCGCCAGGAAAACCGGTTCCCCAGCACGTCCGACTTCGTCATCCAGTTACTCAAGAACCTGGCCGATTGCGATACCGTTATGGATAAATTGTCAGAGCAACTCAACGTCACCAGAAAGCCCAGCTTCAGGGAAAGACTGCTCAACCAGAAGCTGCACCAGGCAATCGACGACTTTATCAATCCCGAAACGGTTATAAAAATCGCGGCCGATTTGAGCCGTGACTCTCACGAGATCGAAAAAAGGCTTGTGGATTACTCGATATATGTGCGCATCATCAACCCCGAGATATTTTCTATCATAGACGGCAATTCGACCTGGGATAAAGTCAAGCAGATCGTCAATAAGAGCGGCGAGACCAAGCTGGCTGCCAAAATCGACGGCAACAACCACGCTTTTCAGCAGAAGTTCGAGCATATCGACAGGGACGGAAGGGAAGCAAGCAAGCAGCTTACCGTCTCCAATCTCAGGCTGGTGGTGAGCGTGGCCAAGAAATACGTAGGCCACGGCATGCCTTTGCTTGATTTGATACAGGAGGGCAATATCGGACTGGTCAGGGCTGTGGAAAAATTCGAGTACCGCAAAGGCTACAAGTTCAGCACGTATGCCACATGGTGGATACGTCAGGCCATCACGCGTGCGATAGCAGACCAGGCCAGGACCATACGTATACCGGTGCACATGGTTGAGACTATTAATCGGCTGCTCAAGGTCAACAGGAAGCTATCCCAGGAGTTCGGCCGGGAGCCCAGTTGTGAGGAAATCGGCGTGGGCATGGAGATATCGGCGGAGAAGGTCAGGGAGATTATGAAGCTCTCACAGGTACCTATCTCCCTGGAGATGCCCATCGGCGAGGAAGAGGACAGCCACCTGGGTGATTTTATCGAAGACCGTTCCAACCTGCCCCCTGCTGACGCAGCCTCACGCGAGCTGCTTAAAGCCCAGCTTGATAAAGTGCTGGGGGAGCTGACTGAGCGTGAGCGAAAGGTCCTGCTATTGAGGTTCGGCCTGGAGGACGGCCGGGCCAGGACGCTGGAAGAGGTGGGCAAGGAATTTAACGTAACCCGCGAGCGGATACGGCAGATAGAAGCCAAGGCTTTGCGCAAGTTGCGCCATCCCAGCCGCAGCCGCAAGCTTAAAGACTACCTCGAATGATCACTTGTTAACTTAAGGAGGGAACCGATGAAAATCCTTCAGGGATTTTTGATATTTATGGGCGCCCTGGCGGTGCTGGCCGTCATCGCCCTGACTTTTGGCTACGTATTGGCGCTGTTAACCCCGGATACCCGCGCAAGCGTGAGGCCGGTGCCCCTGTCTTCTGAGGCTGTCGACAGCCTCAATAAAAAGCTGGCCGACGTCAAGAAGGAGACCACAGCAGCCGAGGAATCGAAAACTGCCAAAGAGATCCAGCTCGTTATAACCGAGGAGGAAATCAATTCCACTATAGTTATGTCCCTGGCCGAGGGAACGATGCCTGCCAAAGAAATGCTGGTGAATTTCAATGACGGTTACCTGATGACGTATACATCCTGGAACTTCCCCGGCTTACCGGTTAAAACCGGCATTATCGGGACGCTGGACGTGGAGAAAGGCAAGCCGAAATTCGTGATCCATAATTTTTACCTGGGGAAACTGCCGTTGCCCAACAGCATCGACGGAGCAGTGCAGGACTGGATAAACATCCTCTTCAAGCTGAATGCACCCATGGAAGAGCTGAATTTCGATCTTAAAGAGATTACTATCAGTGAAGGGCAGCTTAAATTGAGCGGCATGACAAAAACAGGCAAGTAAGCCACTCGTTAGCGCCCCATCAAGCCGGACATATTTTTCGGCAACTTGCCCTTCGCCATCACCTTCGTCATCTTCTGAATACCGTAGAACTGGTTGAGCAACTGGTTGACGTCACCCGGCGTGGTTCCGCTGCCCCTGGCTATCCTGCGTTTACGGCTGCCGTTAATCAGTCCGGGATTGGCCCTCTCCTCAGCAGTCATGGATAAAATAATCGCCTCTATTTTCCCCGTCCTATCCAAACTCTCTTTATCTGAGATCCCCTTGGTCAGTTTTGAAAAGCCGGGGATCATATCCACAAGCTGGCTGAAACTGCCCATCTTCTTTATCTGCCTCATCTGGTCCAGCAGGTCCTCGAGGTCGAACTCCGACTTCCGCAGTTTGGATTCCAGCTTCTCAATCTGCTGTTTGTCGAATGTCTTCTCCGCTTTCTCGATTAGCGTGAGCACATCGCCCATACCCAGTATGCGCGAGGCCAGCCTGTCGGGATAAAAGACCTCCAGCGAGGCGGTCTTTTCGCCCATGCCGATAAACTTGATGGGGACTCCGGTAACCGATTTGATGGAAAGCGCTGCGCCTCCCCTGGCATCTCCGTCCATTTTGGTCAGTATCAGGCCGGTTAAACCTAGGTTATTATTAAATTCCCCTGCCATATTCACGGCGTCCTGGCCGGTCATAGCATCGGCGACCAGTAATATCTCGGCCGGTGCAACAGCCTTTTTAATTTCCGTCAGCTCCTGCATCAGGGGCCCGTCGATATGCAGCCTTCCCTGCGTATCTATAATCACCCACGTGGCAGCCATGTCCTCCGCCCTGGCAATAGAATCCCGGCTGATCTGGACAGGACTGATCTTGATGTCGTCATGATATACGGGAATATCCATCTGGTTGCCCAGCACCTTCAGCTGGTCGATGGCGGCCGGTCTGCGCGTATCGGCGGCCACCAACAGCACTCTCTGGCCGGTCTGCTTGAGGTGAAATGCCAGCTTGGCTGCCGTAGTGGTTTTGCCTGCGCCCTGCAGCCCCACCAGCATGACCACCGACGGCTGCCGGGATGAGGCTTTTAACCTGGCAGGTTCGCTGCCCAGTATGCCCACCAGCTCCTCGTTGACTATTTTTATGATCTGCTGGGCGGGCGAAAGGCTCTCGAGCACGTTTGCCTCCAGCGCCTTTCCCCTGACCACTGCCAGGAAGCTCTTTACCACCTTGAAATTTACGTCGGCCTCGAGCAGGGCCAGGCGTATCTGCCTGAGCGCCTCGTCGATATCTTTTTCGCTCAGCCTGCCTTTGTTATTCAGCCCGCTGAATATTTTGCTGAGCTTCTCTGTCAGTACTTCAAACATAGCTAAAGCATAGCATATTTCCCTGCCGCTGCAGTACCCGGCGCCGCATGTAAGCAACACGCCCCGGACGGCGAGCGGCATTTCCTTGACAGCTATCTGCGGCGGGATTATGCTAAATACATTTAAGATGACTGGAAAATACGAGATCAATGACTTTGAAAAGGAAGAGTCCTGGCGGCTCTTCAGGTATATCGGCGAGCTGGTAGAAGGGTTCGACAAGCTGTCAGGCATCGAGCCGGCCATAACCATCTACGGCTCGGCCGTGGCCACTCAAGACCAGACCGACTACCAGAACGCCCGCCAGATCGCCTACCTGCTGGGCAAGCAGGGTTTCAACATAGTCACGGGCGGCGGCCCCGGTATGATGGAGGCTGCCAACCTGGGAGCCACTGAGGCCGGGGTCAAATCGGTGGGCCTTAATATAGCCCTCCCCAAAGAACAGAAATGCAACACCTATTCCAACCTTACGATCACCTTCAGCCACTTTTTCGTGCGCAAAGTCATGCTGGTAAAGTATGCCACCGCCTTCGTCATAATGCCCGGAGGCCTGGGCACGATGGACGAGTTGACCGAGGTTCTGACCCTGATACAGACCAGTAAAATCAAGCCCTTCCCCGTGATACTCTTCAACTCCACCTTCTGGCGCGGTTTCCTAGACTGGCTGCAGACCACAGTGCTGATGCCGGGCTACGTATCAGATTCGGACCTTCACCTGCTCAGGCTAACGGATAACCCTTCCGAGGTGCTCGATATCGTCAGCAGCTGGTACCTCAGGCAGGCCATCGTAGGCAGGCAGGCTATTGATTAACCTGTCATTTCACGGCGCCGCTCGCACGGTCACGGGTTCACGGCACCTGCTCGATATCAACGGATACCGCCTTCTGCTCGATTGCGGTTTCTTCCAGGGCCGGCGGGCGGATACATATCAACGCAACCTGCATTTCTCGTTCGATCCTAAATCGATAGATTCCGTCATCATCTCGCACGCCCATATGGACCACCTGGGCAACCTGCCCAACCTGGTAAAGCAGGGCTTTGAGGGCGATGTAAACTGCACGTCGGCCACGCTGGACCTGGCCAATATCATGCTCACCGATTCAGCCAATATCCAGGAAAATGATATCCAGTATGTTAACAAGGTCCGCCGCAGGCATAATGAACCTCCTGTAGAGCCCCTGTACGATACGACCGACGTACCTCCCACCCTGAGACTGCTGCGAGGCAACTCCTACGAGCATAGATTCGATCTCGCCGGAGGGATCAGCGCCATCTTTCACGACGCCGGTCATATACTCGGCTCAGCCATAACGGTCATCAACATCGTTGATGGCGATAGAAAACTATCGGTTTGCTTCACAGGTGACCTGGGACGCAGGGACATGCCTATCATCCGTGACCCCTACGTGGTTGCCGATGCGGACATCCTGATCATCGAGAGCACATACGGCAACAGGTTGCACTCCGACATAAATTTGGTGCTGGACAAGCTGGCCGCGGTGATCAATGAAACGATCTCGAAGGGCGGCAAGATTATCGTGCCGTCGTTCGCCCTCGAGCGGACGCAGGAACTGATCTATTTCCTGCACCAATTAAAACTGGGCCGCCGCATACCGGACTTCCCCATTTATATCGACAGCCCTCTGGCCATCGATGCCACCGACATCTTCAGGGTCCATCCCGAGTGCTACGATGCGGAGACCGCCGAGTTGCTCAGGATCGTGGCTGACCCCTTCGGCTTCCGCGGCCTGCATTACGTATCGAACGTGGAGGAGTCCAAGCACCTCAATGCTGTCAAAACGCCCATGATGATCATCGCGGGATCGGGCATGGCCGAAGCCGGGCGCATAACGCACCACCTGAAAAACAATATCGGAAATCCAAACAATACGGTGTTAATCGTTGGCTGGCAGGCAGAGAACACCCTCGGCCGCAAGATCGCGGAGAGGTGGCCGGTGGTCACCATCTTCGGAGAGAAACACAAGCTGCGCAGCCGGGTGGAGATATTCAACGAATTCAGCGCCCACGCGGACCGCAATGACCTGATCAGGTGGGCCGGCGCCGGCAGGGAAAGGTGGCAGAAGGTATTTGTAGTCCACGGGGAAGAACAATCGGCGCTATCACTGGCGGACGCATTCAGAGAGATGGGTCTGCACGACGTGATGGTGCCGGAACACGGCCAGGTCTTTCAATTATAGATTTGGCCAGCCCGCCTTATAAAAACACCGGGAAAGATCAATGGTCAGATTTTACCTGCGGAATCTCGATGAGCTGCGCCAGCCCTGGAACGATATTTACCTGCGTTCACAGGGCGGGTTGCTTTTCTCCTCTCCCGACTGGGCTGAGGCCTGGTGGAAGCATTTTGGTGAAGGAAGCACGTTACTTACCGGGTCTGTCGAGGAAGATGGCAAAGTCATCGGCATAGCGCCCCTGCGCCTTCAGGACGGGACACTGCGCTTTATCGGCGCCGATAATCTGTTCGATTTCCAGGATTTCGTAATCGACAAAGGCCGCGAGGAGATTTTCTATCGCGCCTTGCTGCGTCACCTGTCTGAGATCAAGGTGGCAAGATTGGAGTTGGGCTTGCTCTTACCGGACTCCAGCGTACACCGTACGCTCCTTCCACTGGCACGAGATAGCGGGCTCGATGTGAATTGTACGCAGGACGATGTCACAGTGTCGCTTGATCTGCCGGAGGATGCGGTTTCATATCTCGCTCTACTCAGTGGAAAACAAAGACACGAGCTTCTGCGCAAGGAAAGACGCCTGAATGAGGAGGGCGACGTATCATTCCGGGTACAGGACAGGGCGGACGATGCTGATATAGATCTCTTCCTGCAATTTTTCCGGGAGAGCAGAGAAGACAAAAACCGGTTCCTCACACCGTCGGTGGAACTCTTTATGAGGGACATAATCTCCTCCAGCGAGGTCCGCGGCATGCTGCGACTGGGGATACTGGAACTGAACTACATTCCGATTGCAGCCACCCTGTGCTTTGAATATCAGGGTGGTATGTACCTGTATAACAGCGGCTATTCGCCGGACTACCGCTGGCTGAGCGCGGGGCTGCTATCAAAGTATTACAGTATCCGGGACAGCATCATTAAAAGAAAGACTTACTATGCTTTTTTAAAAGGCGCAGAGAAATACAAGTTTCACCTTGGTGGTAAAGAAACCGGACTTTTTAGATGTATAATTAACCTTTAGATATTCAGCCACGGGAATAATCTTTCAATGAATCATTTACGTATCGCGCTCTTAAGCTTACATAGCTGCCCCTGGAGCAGGCCGGGTGGCCGCTATACGGGCGGTATGAACGTATATATTCAGAACCTGTGTCGGGAGTTAGAAAAGCTGGGAGTAACTACAGACGTCTACACGTGTTCACATGAAGGGAGTGAGCTCTGCAATTTCAGCGGGCCCACCTGCCGTACAGGATTGACTCATATCAATGCCGGCCCCTTCAGCCGGATGACAGAGTCCGGGCAGGCCGACTATGCCGACAGCCTGGCACAGGCTGTTTACTCTCACTGCCGGGATATGGACCTTCGCTATGACGTTATTCACAGCCACTACTGGCTTTCCGGGTTGGCAGGCAACTGCCTGAAGGACCTGTGGCGGATACCGCATGTCAGCATGTTTCACACGCTCGGCACCCTTAAAAATAGCTCATTATCGGGATCGCTGGAGCCTGATTCCAGAATAGTCAATGAAAGGTCGGTAATTAACTCCTGTGATCGCGTTATCGCATCCACCCCGGCTGAGAAACTGGAGATGGTCGACGGTTACGGCGCACCTGCGGATAAAATCAGCGTCATCCCCTGCGGCGTCGATCATTCTCTCTTTCGCCCCATCCACCGGCAGACTGCCAGGGCTGTCTGCGGCCTCCCCGAGAAAAAGACGCTTCTTTTCGTGGGCCGTCCCGATCCTATCAAGGGGCTCGAAAACCTATTACAGGCAGCCGCGATGCTCGGGCCGGAGGTGGATTTCCAACTGCTGGTGATTGGCTGCGGCAACCGCTATACAGTCGATCGGCGGCAGGCTGTCCGCCGCGAGGGGATCAACGATATCGAGGATCGGGTCATCTTCACAGGACCTGTCGAACATGCGAAAATGTACCTGTATTACAGCGCAGCCGATCTCTGCGTAATACCGTCATATTACGAAAGCTTCTGCCTTACCGCGCTTGAATCAGTGGCCTGTGGCACACGTGTCCTTGCAACCCGGGTGGGTGAGATACCGGAGATATCCCGGTTGTCTCCTTTATGTAAAACTATCCCCGACAACAGCCCGGAGAGCCTGGCGGCGCATATCAGTATGTATCTTCAAGAGACTGTGCAGGACGGAGGCCGATCGGGAGTGGCACTCTCAATGAACTACGGCTGGGATTCAATTGCAAACAGGGTAATACGTGAGTACCACGACGTTTTAAGACTACTCGTAGAAGCCGAATAGACCGTTCCGCAATGCAAATTATTCAAGACTGCCAGAGGAACATAATATGACAGAAAAATTCGACCTCATGGTTATAGCCCCACACCCCGACGATCCTGAATTCGGAATCGGCGGCACGGTGGCGCAATGGACGAAAGAGGGCAAACGGGTTGTGTATTTAATATGCACCAACGGCAACAAGGGCACGGATGATCCTGCCATAACACCGGCGCAGCTTGCAGAGATCAGGCGGGCCGAGCAGATGGATGCGGCGCGCTCACTGGGCGTATCCGACGTCGTCTTCCTTGATCACGACGACCAGTCCATCGAGGACACACCGGAGTTCCGCAAGGAGCTGGTAAAGATGATACGTACTTATAAGCCCGATGTTGTTGCAGCCCCGGACCCTTATAGAAAATACCTCTGGCACCGGGACCACCGGATAACCGGGCAGGTTGTGCTGGACGCGGTCTATCCTTTCGCCCGTGACCGATTATCTTACCCGGACCTGATCCAGGATGGTTATCAGCCGCACAAGGTCAAAGAGCTGCTGTTCTGGGGGGCCGAGCAGCCCAACCACTTCAGCGATATCACAGCCACATTTGTCAACAAGATCTCAGCTCTGAAATGTCATCAGAGCCAGGTAAGCCATTTCCCGTCCGGCTGGGAAGAGGCCTATCGGAACGTATTATCCAACTACGGAAAGGATCATGGATACGATGTTGCGGAGACGTTCTACCGCGTGGTATTGCCACCCTGATCCACGGGTTATGAGGACGACCACTTCTCGGCCAGGTCACCGATGCCGGGCAGCTTGAATTTCTCTCCCTTGTAGGCCTTGATCATCAGCAGTATCCACAGCACCAGGGCGATTACCCAGATGAACCAGTTGACCACGGGTATGAAGGAAAGGATAAAACAGGCGCCGAATGTTATGATCGACTGCATGGCGTGGAACTTGACGAACTTGCTGTCCTTCTCAATCAGGAAAAAGATCAGGCCGGTTATCCAACCGGCTACGTAGCATAATAATCCGGCAACATTCTCTTCCAGTCCCGTTGATGATTTAGCCATTGCTCAGACCCCCTCTTCGTTTATTACCGAAAGAATAACCCCGCCGGCATGACAGTGTCAACGATACGTTTTCAGGCTAAAGATGCCCTGTCATGCGGTCAGACGCAGACCGGTGGGGCTATATCTTTTTCCCGGCCCTGACCGCCGCGATGGTTACGATTATAGTCAGCAGTGCCCCTGTAACTATGATTGCAATGGCCCATCCCGGTACACTATCCGCAGTGGATGCCGGCTGGCTGCTTCCAACGACGGGGGAGGATTCAGTGCAGAATGTGAACACCGACCCCGCATCCCCGGGCACGGGCTCAACCGCAGAGGCCTGCCAGAAATAACATGTATCATAGCTGAGCTTAACCGGCAGAGAATATGCAGTGGTCGTCGTAAAATCTTCCATCACGATATTTTGAAGCTGGGCATCTTTGGCCAAAATAATTCTGTATTTCGTTGTGCCCTGGTAGCCGCTCCAGCTGAAAGCCAGCGGGCTGACCGGGCAGCCTGTTGCCCCGTTGGCCGGGCTAAAAGACTGCGTCCCGTATGAGGTAGAGCTTACGACATAGCCGGGCCTGACGGTGAACGGCATAGAGTCAGACCACGGGCTGGCGATCCACTGCCCTGTAGCTGCCTGCGTGGTGCGTACCCTCCAGTAATAAGTGTGCCCTGCCTCCAGGTTACCGGGCGGGTACCAGAAGGCCGGCGCCGTTGAGTCGGCCGGCTCCAGCATACCAGAATCATACACCTTGAGCGTAAAGAGGGGGTCCCTGGCGATCTGCACCTGGTACATGCTGGAATAGCAGTAATCCTCCCATCTCATATCCACTGAGGCGCTCCTACCGGTTACCGGATCTACGTCGACCATGTTTGCTGTTGCTTGCTGCGGTATAACGACATTCAGCGTGATAGATCTTGTCCTGGTACCCATGGAATTAATAGCGGTCAACTTATACGTGGTCGAGTAAAGCGGTGATACGGCAGCCTGCCCGGCCGGAAGCACTTCACCTATGCCGTGGTCGATATACACGGATACGGCATTTTTAACATCCCATGAAATAACTGCGGAAGACGACTGCTCTATGCCGGACGGAGTAACTTTGTAATCGCTTATCTCCGGTAGCGTATTAGCATCGACAGCCCCCTGACAGGGCGGTGGAACCACTGTTACGGTCAGGCACGCGCAGAGCAAAATCAATCCTGCCAGCCGGAAGAACCTTGATCGATTTGTTCCGATATACATCCTCATATCCTCTTCGGGGCATTAATCGCGGCTGATACCTGATTTTTTATCGATAATCCCCGATCTGACCAGGTAATCATAATAGTCCGTGAGCTTGAGCAGCACCCTGGCGGCGCGTTTGCCGGAAGTATAGTCATAGTGATTGCCTGCCAGCTTGACCTGCTCTTCGGTAAAGGTCGTGGTGATGACCGGCTTTCCGTAGCTTTCTATCCACTGTGAGCTGAGCGCCCTCAACAGCCTGACGATCATGCCATTGATTATCTCCATGCGCGGCCTGCCCGTATTTGACAGGAGCGCCTTGCCACTGGCCAGATCCAGCAGATCGTCCACCAGCGTGTCATCGATCTTGCCGGAGAAGCGGGCGGCGATGGTCATGACGGCCAGGTCCTCGACCTCCATCTTACCCTGCAGGCCAAGTACCCATCCGAGCATATCTATCAGCTGCTTGATGGCGGTCTCGGTCTTATATACATTGCCCGATTTAATATCTTCAATTATGGGGATAATAGCCTGCAGGGCGGTATCCCTTTTGGCCAGCTCTTCCGGGGTCATTTTCTGCTCCTGGCGGGAGCGCTGCTGCAGCAGCAGGCTGCCGAACAGGGTAAAGCCTCCGAAGCCCATGAATATAAGCGAATCAACAGTATCCAGCTCCAGCAGCCTGGCCGGCGCCGTCAGATACGCGATGAAATTGCGGTCACCGGCGGGATCGACCGGATTGCCATGGCTCCACCTGGGAGGGAAAATCTTATCGAACTCTTCAATAGTCTTCTCGGGCAGCTTAACCACATTTAGCCCACCCTCCTCGCACGCATCGGCACAGAGCACACCGTAACTGCCGCCGGGCGTGATGATGGCCACGTTGCGCCCCCTGGGCAGCGGCTGTGTCAGGCACCCGATGGCAACATCGAGCATCTCCTCCGGACTGTCCACCCGCATGGCGCCCATCTTCTTGAAGGCTACATCGTATATGGCGTCGCTGCCGGCCATGGCGCCCGAGTGGGACCTGATGGCCTCGGCCGCCGCCGCTGTTTTGCCCGGCTTGAGCACGATAACCGGTTTTTTACGTGTCACATTAGAAACCATCTCCATGAACCTGACGCCGTCATTCAGCCCCTCGATATAGGTCATAATCACTTTGACCTTGGGGTCCTTCCCGAAGTAATCGATATAATCCTCGATCTGTATGTCCGCTGCACAGCCGCAACTAACGTAATGTGTGAAACCAACACCTCGCTCGTAGCCGGCCACGACCACTGCAGCTCCGACGTTGCCTCCCTGTGAGACAAAGGCCAGGGACCCGTCCCTGACCAGCAGGGGCATCATGAATGCCGCCAGCGAAGATGACGAGCTCCAGTAACCCATGCAGTTAGGGCCGATGAAGCGGATATTACCCCGGCGCGCTATGCTCAGCACCTCGTCCTGAAGCTTCTTTCCCTCGGGGCCGATCTCCGCGAAGCCTGCCGATATGATGACTGCCGATTTAACTCCCTTCTGCACACAATCCTGCATGACGCCGGCCACGTGCTCGGCGGGGATGGTGAAGACAGCCATATCGACCGGTCCCGGGATATCGGTGACCTTTGGATATGCTTTGAGGCCCTGTATCTCCGCCTCTTTGGTATTGACCGGGTAAATAGGTCCTTTATAACTCTGGATAAGGCTGGTCACGGTGGAGAAGCCCCACTTATTGCGGTTATTAGTGGCCCCGATATGGGCGACCGATTTAGGATTAAACAGGGGATCTAAATCTTTAATTATGTCATTACTCATAAAATGAATCCTCTCACATTCCACAAACTCAGTACGTCATGCGCGCTAAATTAAAAAATGCCTTGAGAATCAAAGCACTATGCTATATAATAACACCCCGGCAGGTGTCCTACAAATTCGGTTCATTCGTTACCACATTATCCGTATGCGATGTTTATTACGATGCCTGCAATTAATTTCAAAAGGAGCGACTGATGATCAAGACCCGTATGACAGAGCTGTTCGGGTGCAAACACCCCATAATGCTGGCAGGCATGAACTGGATAACCACGCCGGAGCTGGTGGCCGCCGTCTGTAACGCAGGCGGATTGGGCATATTCGCCACCGCCAGGTGCACTCCCGAGGAAGCAAGGAAGAACATCCGGGAGATCAGAAAATTAACCGATAAGCCCTTCGGCATCAACCAGCTCCTGATACTGGGGCAGGTAGCCCGTGATACGATCCAGGTAGCCATCGAGGAAAAGGTCCCCATAATCAACTATACGCTGGGCAAGCCCTGGTTTATCGACGATGTCCACAAGTACGGCGGCAAGGTAATCGGCACCACTGCGTTTGTAAAACATGCCATGAAAGCTGCCGAGCTGGGATGTGACGCCATAGTCGTCACCGGCACAGAGGCCGCCGCCCACGGCGAAGAGGCTTCTACACTGGTAATGCTGCCCATTGTCGCCAGCAAGGTAAAGATACCCATCATCTCGGCCGGCGGCTACGGCGACGGCAAGGGACTGGCGGCAGCTTTGGCCCTGGGCGCCAGCGCCATCTCCATGGGCACGCGCTTCTCAATGACTAAAGAGAGTCTGGTCCACGAGAACTTCAAGCAACTATGCCTCAAGGCTACTGAGAACGATACAATTGTAAGCACCAAGTTCGATGGTTTACGCGGACGCGCCCTCAAAACGCCGGTTACTGAGCACATTGCCAGGGGCGGGTTCCCCATGGTGGAGGCCTTCAAGGGCGCCTATGATACCAAGCTGCTTCTCAATCTAAGCTGGCCGCAGTTCCTCGGCATGAGCTTCACCATGATGGGATCAGACAGCGACCATCCCTTCTGGGTGCAGGCGCGGCAAGCCGCCGGCTACCGCCGGCACACGCTGGCTCTCTATGATGGCAATATGAAGGAAGGTATCTTATTCGCCGGGCAGATACTGGGCGCCTGCAACGACCTGCCCACAGTGCCGGAGCTTATCGACCGGATCATGGTGGAGGCCGAGGCAACCATCAAGCAATCCTATTCCATGCTGGCCTGATCGCCTGGTTCGCAGATAGAGAAAGGGGAGGCTATTTAATGCCTCCCCTTTTATTTTCTTTGCCGGTCCCGGCTTCTATTTCAGACGTGATCCAGTGAGCAGAGCCTCCGCCTGTTTGACCATCCTATCCAACAGCTCCTTGCAACTGACCACATCGTGGATGAGGCCGATGGACTGTCCAACCGGGAGCAGGCCGGCCTCGATATCGCCCTCGTCCCAGATGGCTGTCTGGCGCAGGCCGGACAGGAATGGCGCCAGCTCGTTGAGCGTGGCGTGCTGAGCTTCCATATCCTGGATCTGCTTCAGCACGGCGTTCTTCATGGCGCGGCCCTGGAATCCGATTGTCTTGCCGTAAAGCAATGTGTCGAACTCCTGATGATCGACCAGCTCTTGTTTGACCTTGTTATTCATGCGGCACTCCGTGGTGGCCATGAACCTTGAGGCCATCATGACGCCTTCAGCTCCCAGCACAAGCGCCGCCGCCAGCGACCTGCCGTCGGCGATGCCTCCGGTCGTAATGACGGGGATTTTAACCGTCTCTGCCATGCGCGGGGTGAGCACCATGGTGGTAACATCGTCCATCAGGGGATGTCCACCCTCCTCCACGCCTGCGGCGATCACAGCGTCATATCCGGCCTGCTCGGCGTGGACAGCGTGCCTGACGGACCCGAGCTTGTGTATAAATTTAGCTCCGACATCGTGCCCGCGTTTGGTAGCGTCCGGACCGAAGAATTTATCCACCGGTGTGCCCGAGATCTCGAACGCGGCCACCTTCTCCGCCAGGCAGGCGTCGAACCAGTCCTGGTACATCTCCTTGGTTATGCGAAAAGAGGGCAGCAGGGACAGGTTCACTGAAAACGGCTTGTCCGTCTTCTCCCTGGTCTCTTTAATGGCCAGACGCAGCTCTTTACCATCTTTATAATTGGCGGCCGTGAGATTGCCAAGCGCCCCCGCGTTGCTGATCGCCGCGCAGAGATCCGGTTTGCACAGCCACATCATGCCGCCGCACATGATGGGGTGCTTGATTCCAAATAGCTCGGTCATCCTGGTTTTCATTACTCTTCTCCTCAGTCAAGCAACTTAAAAATTTTTACAGATTATAACACGATGATCAGACTAAGACAATGATTGACTAGTTGATCAATCATCTTTCATCTTTGACAATAACGGCTTTTTTTGAGATTATTACCGTTCGGTAGCCACCCATATAATAATGGAGGTTTTAAAACGTGAAAACCAGAATAACTGAACTCTTTGGAATCAAACACCCTGTCGTTCTTTCAGGCATGGCCTTTGTCAGCGTGCCCAAGCTGGTAGCGGCGGTCAGCAACGCCGGCGGTCTTGGCATATTTAACAGCGTGGCCTATTCACCGGACCAGCTCAAGGGCATCATCCAGGAGATAAAATCACTGACGGACAAGCCATTCGCCATAAATGTCACCCTGATATTCCCCAACGGCAAGGAGAATGCCGAGGTCTCTCTGGCCGAGAAAGCGCCGATCATCAACTTTGCCCTTGGCAAGGGCGACTGGATCATCAAGCAGGCCCATACTTATGGCGGGAAAGTAATTTCTACGGTAGCTACAGAAAGGCATGCCATCAGGGCGGCCGAGCAGGGCGCGGACGGCATTATCGTCACCGGCCATGAGGCGGCGGCGCACGGCGGCGATGTGGGGGGCATGGTGTTGCTGCCCCAGATCGCGACCAGGGTAAAAATACCCATCATCTCCGCGGGGGGATACTGTGACGGGCGCGGACTGGCTGCGGCGCTGGCCCTGGGCGCAGACGCCATAGCCATGGGCACGCGTTTTGTGGTCACGCAGGAATGCGATGCTCACCCCAATATCAAGCAGGTCGCAATGAAAACCCAGATGGAGGAGACCATCTACTCGGCGGGAATCGACGGCCTGCCCGGGCGCTGGTACGCCAACAAGCGCGCCCTCGAGATGGCCAACAGCAAGACCTCCTATGTAGATGCGCTGAAGGCCGGCTGGGCGCTGAGGAAACAGGTTGATACACCTGTCTGGAAGCTGCTCTTTGGCAGCCTTCAAAAGAGGGGGGTGCAGGAGCTGGCGCAGCAGGCCATCGGCATCGAGGCGCTGGGCAAAATCCTGGATGACGGAGACCTTGAAAACGGTGTGGTGCCCTTCGGCCAGGTAGTGGGCCGCATACGCGACCTGCCCACCTGCAAAGAGGTCATAGAGCGGATAGTTGCCGAGGCCGAGGAGATTATCAAGGGGCTGCAGGCTAAGGTTTAGATTATGGCAGCAGGAACCTGATCTCAGCTATACCCTTAAGAGCGGACAGGTCATAAGAGCTGTCCTCACAAATATTTATCGCTGATGGACTGGACTTGAGTCCCGTCCCCGCGTTTTATCCGCGAGCAGTTCTCAACTTATCCCGCTTCAGTATGCTAATATCTAAATATCGGTTAGCAGCAATTATACGGGAGTAAGGCCATGACAGATAATACAAACACCGGCGGGCTGGACAGGTTCAACAGGACGGTCGCCCTCAAAGACGGCTCGGTTTTACATCTCCGGCCGATTATGCCCGACGACGAAGACCGGTTGATGTCCTTCTTCCTGCGCCTCAGCGGAAGAACCATCTACCTGCGCTTCCACCATGTGCTGACCAACCTCTCCAGGAAAGAGGCGCACCAGTATTCAGTAATTGACTACGACAACACCTTTGCCGTGGTGGGAATACAGGGAGAAGGGAAGGGGGAAAGCATCATAGGCGTAGGCCGGTACTGGAGACTGCCTCAACCGGACAAGGCGGAGATCGCTTTCATTGTCGAGGACCCGCACCAGCGCAAGGGTATCGGCACGCACCTGCTGGAGCTGCTGGCGGTGGCCGCCCGTGAGCACGGCATAGGCATCTTCGAGGCCGAGGTACTGCCGGAAAATACCGATATGATCGATGTGCTGCAGGACAGCGGATTCAAACAGCTTGACAAGATAACTGAGTCTCACGGTTGGCGGGGTATATACAGCATAGCGCAGACGCCGCTGGTGGAGCAGAAGTCGGCCGAGCGTGAGAAGATAGCCTCCATCGCCTCGATAAGAAGATTCATGTTCCCGCGCTCGATCGCCGTCATCGGGGCATCCAACAAGCCCGGCATCGGCAACGCACTGGTAAAGGATCTCATCAAGAACGAATACAACGGCATTATCTACCCGGTCAATCCCAAAGACGCCGTCGTGTCGTCCATCAAGGCCTACCCGTCGGTGCTGGATATTCCGGGCGACGTCGACATGGCGCTGATCGCGGTTGCGGCGGAGAGGATGCAGCCCATCATCGAGGAATGCGGCAGGAAGGGGGTGAAAAGCCTGGTCATCATCACGGCCGGCTTCTCGGAGATGGGAGGCGAAGGCATTGAAAGGGAGGAAAAACTGCTCAAGACGGCTGGGGCCTACGGCATGCGCATCATCGGGCCCAATTGCCTGGGCATACAGAACACCAACCCCGGCGTTAACATGAACGCCAGCTTCGCGCCGATCTACCCTCTGCACGGTAAAACTGCTTTCGGCAGCCAGAGCGGCGCGCTGGGTGGGGCCATCATCAGTTACGCCATACAAATCAACCTGGGACTCTCCAACTTCGTAAGCATCGGCAACGGGGCGGACGTCACGGGCAACGAGCTCCTGCAATACTGGGCGGAGGACCCCGATACCAATCTCATCCTGCTCTACCTCGAATCGTTCGGCAACCCGCGCAAGTTCGCCCGTATCGCGCGTGAGACTACACTCAAGAAACCGGTCGTAATAGTCAAAAGCGGACGCTCGGCAGTGGGCGCGCGCGCGGCCGCCTCCCACACGGGCGCGCTGGCCTCCAATGAAGTAGCTACCGATGCGCTCATCAAGCAGACGGGCATGCTGCGCTGCAACACGCTTGAGGAGCTGTTCGATACAGCTCTGCTGCTCTCCAACCAGCCGGTGCCGCGGGGCAGCCGGGTGGCCATTTTAACCAACGGCGGCGGAGCGGGCATCATGGCAGCCGACGCTCTGGCGGCGCGGGGCTTTCAACTGCCGATACTGTCTGAAAAGGCGCGCGCCGAACTGAAGTCCTTCCTTCCGCCCAAATCAAGCCATATGAATCCGGTGGATACGACAGCGGCTGTGTCTCCCGACCAGTACCAGCAGGCCCTCAACGTGATACTGGAGGAGGACATCGATGCGCTCATTATCATCTATATCCCGCCCATGGAGTTCCTGATAGAACTGATGCAGGGCGTGATACGCGAGGTTGCCCCTTCCTTCCGTGCCAAAGGCATACCCGTCCTGGCCAATTTCCTGGGACTGGAATCAAGGCTGATAATCGGCGCCAAGGACGAGGGTTATGTACCCACCTTTATCTTCCCCGAATCCACGGCCTCTGCGCTGACCAAATCGTATGAATACGGCCAACGACTGAAAAGGCCGGCAGGTGTAATCCCAACCTTCTGTGATATCGATAAATCCAGGGCCGAGGCGGTGATAAAGGCGGCGCTGGCCAGAACGGGGCAATACCCAGTCTGGCTGGATACCAATGAGATTGCAGACCTGTTCTCAGCCTTCGGTATCAGATTCGCTCAATCGGGTGTTGCCGCTACACCGCAGGAAGCGGTCAAAATGGCGGACAGGATAGGCTACCCGGTGGCGCTGAAGCTGTTCTCGTCAACGATTTCGCACAAGACCGATGTGGGAGGGGTGATACTGAACCTGAGCTCCGCAGCCGAAGTAAAAAAAGGCTATAGCCAGATCGAGCAAAACCTAGGGAATATCTCGCGCAGGGCGGAGATGCAGGGCGTGACAGTGCAGAAGATGCTCACGGGCGGTGTCGAGCTCATTGTGGGCGTTACAGAGGACAAGTTTTTCGGACCGCTCATAATGTTCGGACTGGGAGGGATATATACTGAGCTGTTCAAAGACGTGGATTTCAGGATCCACCCGCTGACCGATTACGATGCCAGGGATATGATCGCCTCCTTCAAGGCGCACAAGATACTGGCCGGTTGGAGGGGCGCGCCGCCCTCTGATACCGCAGCCGTCGAAGACCTGCTACTGAGGATCTCTGCCATGATTGAGGAGATACCGGAGATAAAGGAGCTTGACCTCAACCCCGTGATAGCCATGCTCGTTGGAGAAGGTTGCGTGGCGGCGGATGCCAGGGTGTCCATCTCACCGGTTTCTGTATAATATAGGCTGGTTGCAGCGGTGTTTTAAGGAGTATATTGATGACGGCGGGCCTGGACAGTAAAAGCTTCGAGAAGTATTCAATCAGCGTAGCGCTCAAGGACGGCTCCAGCCTTCACCTCCGCCCCATCGTGATGTCGGACGAGGAAAGGCTGCTGGCGCTATTCAGCCGCATGAGCAAGCAGACCATTTACCTGCGCTTCCACCATGTACTGACACACATGTCGAAGGAGGAGGCGCGTAGGTTCTGCACGGTGGATTACTTAGATACCTTTGCGCTGGTGGGGACACTGGGCGAGGGACCTGATGAACGCATCATCGCAGTAGGTCGCTACGCCAGGCAGCCCGGGGCCAACCGGGCGCAGATTGCCTTCGAAGTGGAGGACAAGTACCAGGGGCTGGGCATCGGCACCCATCTACTGGACCAACTCGCCTTCATTGCACGCGACAAGGGCATGAATTTGTTCGAAGCCGAAGTACTGGCAGAGAACAAGGACATGATGAACGTTTTAATCAACAGCGGCTTCACCATGCAAAGGCAATACCAGGGCACGACTTATATTGGTTTGCTTGATCTGGCCCCCACCGAGATTGTCGAGCAGAAGTCGTTTGAGCGCGAGAAATTCACATCCATCGCCTCCCTGCGGGCTTTTCTCAATCCGAGGTCGGTAGCGGTCATCGGCGCCTCCAGGAGGCCCAATACCATCGGCAACTTCGTCTTCCGCAATCTCATCCAGCAGGATTTCAAGGGCGTAGTCTACCCTGTCAATCCCAATGCTGAAGTGATAGCGGCCATCAAGGCCTACCCCTCGATCCTGGACATACCGGGAGACATCGACCTGGCCATAATCGCGATACCGGCAGATAAAGTCCAGCAGGTAGTGGAGGAGAGCGCACACAAAGGCGCCAGGGGCGTCGTGGTGCTGAGCACGGGCTTCGCCGATATCGGCGGCGATGGGATCGAACGGCAAAACAAGCTGCTTACCACCATACGCAGCTATGGTATGCGCATGCTGGGTCCCAACTGTATGGGGATGATAAATACCAATCCTGAGATAAATTTGAATGCCACTTTTTCCAATGTGGTGCCGCCCCACGGCAATATAGCCTTCGCCACCCAGAGCGGTGTGCTGGGGTCCGCCATCCTGATGTACGCCACCAGCCTGAACATCGGCCTGTCCACCTTTGTCAGCATAGGCAACCGGGCCGACATATCCAGCAACGAGCTGTTGCAGTATTGGGAGAACGACCCGGATACCGACGTCGTGTTGCTTTACCTGGAGTCGTTCGGCAACCCCAGAAAATTCACGCGCATCGCGCGAAGTATTACGGCCAGGAAACCGGTCATCTCGCTGACCGGCAGCCGCAGCGCAGTTCAAACACGGAAGATAACATCACATACCGGCGCCATGGCCACCGACCAGGCGGCCACGGACGCGCTATACAAACAGGCGGGCATATTGCGGGCGGACACCCTGGAGGACCTTTTCGATACAGGCAGCCTGCTGGCCAACCAGCCGCTGCCGCAGGGCAACAGGGTGACCATTATATCGAATGCGGGGGGTCCGGCGCTGCTGACCGCCCAGGCGTGCCGGGGCAGGGGTCTCGAGGTTCCACCTCTCTCCAATGAAACTACCTCACAGCTCAAGACCATGTTGCCGTCGCGGGCCAATGTGTCGAACCCCATCGACATGTCACCTGAGGTCTCCATCGGGCAGTATGGGGACACACTTAAGCTGCTGCTCAAGGACGCCGATGTGGACATGGTGGTGGTCATATATATAGCCCCCGTAGCAAAGCCGTCCGAGGAATTCTCTACCGTTATCCGAGAGGTAGCCCCGCTGTACCGCAAATCAGGTAAACCGCTTGTCACCTCTTTCCTGGGACTAAGGGGCGCCGGGATCGAGCCAGGCCCGCATGAGAAGAGGTCCGTGCCCTCTTTCGCTTTCCCCGAATCTACCGCCAGCGCCCTGTCACGTGCCGTGGAGTTCAGCCAGCGTCTGAAAAGGCCGTCCGGCAAGATACCCGAGTTCCCTGATATCGACAGGGAGAGGGCCGACCATATCATCAGTTCAGCCATCGAAAAATCGGGCCGGAGCCAGGTATGGCTGGATGCCGAATCCATCCTTGGGTTGTTTGAGTGCTACGGCATAAAATTCGTCACCCTGAAGATGGCCAGTACGCCTTCTGAGGCCGTAGCCGCAGCGGAGGAGATCGGGTGCCCCGTGGCTGTCAAGATACTCTCCCACTCCATCTCCCAGAAGACCGACGTAGAGGGCGTCATCCTCGACTGCCGGGCAGGGGACGAGGTAGAGAAAGCCTTCACGCGTATCAGGGAGAACCTGGAAGGGGTTGGCAAGAGCGCCGAGATGGAGGGTGTGATCATTCAGAAGATGGTGCAGGGGGGTATTGAGGTGATCGTGGGAGTCACACAGCACCCGGCCTTCGGCCCTCTCATGATGTTCGGCCTGGGAGGAGTCTACGTGGAGCTTTTCCAGGATGTCACATTCAACATCCACCCATTGACCGACATCGACGCACATGAGATGATCAAGGCGGTCAAGGCCTACCAGTTGCTCGAAGGCTGGAGGGGCTCGAAGCGCGCCGATATCCCGGCTATCGAGGAGCTGTTGTTGCGTATATCCGCCATGGCCGAGAACCACCCGCAGATACTGGAGATGGACTTAAACCCGGTCAAGGTATTGCCGGAAGGCCAGTTCTACCTGGTGGTGGACGGACGTATCCTGGTCAGCAAAGAAGAAGAATAAAATCCCGGCGATACCCATCCTGCGGGCGCACCCGTCATTGCGAGCGAAGCGAAGCAATCTCATTATCGAAGGCATAGTATAGTGCCATGGGATTGCCACGTCGCCTTCGGCTCCTCGCAATGACATTTTTGTATTTGCGGGCAGCAGGGCGGCCTCGTAAACCTGCCCGCTAATACGTGGATATGTTCATCTCCTCCATCTTGCCGGTAACCATAAACACCACGCGTTCACAGATATTGGTAACCCTGTCGCCCGTCCTTTCCAGGTTATGCCCCACCCATATCAGCCTGGTGGCCCGGGTAATGGTGCGAGGGTCCTCCATCATAAATGTCAGCAGCTCCCTGAAGACCTGGTCATACAGGTTGTCGATCTCGTCGTCTTCCGGCACGATTACACGGGCCGCCTCCGCATCATTAGTGATAAACGCATTTAAGCTGCGGTGCAGCATATCAATAGCCTTGTCGTTCATCCTGGGCAGGTCTATCAGCGGCTTGAGGGGCGGTTCATTGCCTATCATTAGCGCAATTTTTGCATTGCCGGCAGCATGGTCGCCCATCCGCTCAAGGTCTGTAACGATGAACAGGACGGCCAGCAGGATCCTGAGGTCGCTGGCCATGGGCGCCTGGCATGACATGATATCCAGGGCCTTCTCCTCGATCTCAAAACGCTTTTTGTTCACGTTTTGATCATCCGCAATGACCAGTTTAGCCAGGTCGAGATCGCGTCCTTTGAGGGCCTGCATGGACCTTTCAAGGGCTTTCTCGATCATGCTCCCCATGACCAGCACTTCGTCCTGCAGCTCGCGAAGATTCCTGTGATAAGATTCTCTCGGCATAATCAACCTCCTTTAACCGAAGCGCCCGGTAATGTAATCCTCGGTTCGCTTATCTTTGGGTACCGTGAAGATTTCCCTGGTCGGCGCGTATTCTATCAATTGGCCCAGCAGCAGAAAACCCGTCCTATCCGAGACGCGCGCAGCCTGCTGCATATTATGCGTAACGATGACAACCGTGTAATCTCTCTTTAATTCCAGCATCAATTCCTCTATTTTGAGCGTTGAGATAGGATCCAGCGCCGAACACGGCTCATCCATCAATATGATTTCGGGCTCAATAGCGATGGCGCGCGCGATACAAAGGCGCTGCTGCTGGCCGCCCGATAACGAGGCGCCCGGCTGGTCCAGCTTGTCTTTCACCTCCTCCCAGAGGGCCGCCTTCTTCAGGCTGAGTTCGACAACGCCATGCAAATCCCTGCGCCGGCTCCAGAAACGCGTCAGGCTTATTCCAGAAGCTACATTGCCGAAGATGGACATGGTCGGGAAAACGCTGGCCCTCTGAAATACCATGCCGATACGGCGGCGGATGGCAACCGGGTCGACCTGGGGAGCATAGATATCCTGGCCGTCCATCAACACCCGGCCGGTCACCCTTCCTCCCTCCGCTACCTCGTGCATGCGGTTCAGACAGCGGATAAATGTCGACTTGCCGCACCCGGATGGACCGATCAGGGCTGTGATGCTCTGGGCCCCTATGCCCATGTTTATATCCTGGATAGCCATCCTGCTGCCATACCAGGCGTTAAGTTTTTCCACCGTCAATGCGCATTTCATCGGCCTCAGCGCATCACTGTGTCCTTTAACCGCGGTTTCCATCTTCATATTTTGCCCCGTTATATTGTTTATCATAGTACTGTGTCCTTTAACTTACTTCCACACGTCCTATATCTTTTTCCTGCTGCTGACCAGGCGCACAATAATGTTTATGCCTAGTACGAGTATGACCAGCAGGAAGGCGGCAGCCCAGGCCTGCTTCTGCCAGTCGCTGTATGGAGACAGGGCGTAGCGGTATATCTGCAAAGGCAAAGCTCCGATCGGCTCGGTCAACCCCTGTACGCCGAAGGCGCTTCCCAGGGCAGTAAATATCAGCGGCGCCGTTTCCCCTGCGATGCGTGCCACGGCAAGCATGATACCTGTGACTATGCCGGTGACAGCGCCGGGCACGATCACACCCAGTGTCATTCGCCAGCGGCTTATACCAAGGGCCATTGCCGCCTCGCGCTGCGAATTAGGAACCAGCCGCAGCGATTCCTCGGCCGTGCGCGCCACTACCGGTATCATGATGATCGCCAGGGCAACGCCGGCAGAGAGGGCCGAGTAGCTGTGCATGGGACGTACCAATATGGCGTAGGCAAACACACCGACGATAATCGAGGGTACGCCCGCCAGTATATCCGCTGCAAAGCGTATAGCCGAGGCCGCCCTTGGCCCGGCGAACTCGGCGAGAAAGATGCCCGCCATCAGCCCGATGGGCAGGGCAATGACCGAAGCGAGTCCGACTAAAATGAACGTGCCATAGATATCATCTCTCATCCCGCCCCCGGCCTCGCCTACCGGTTTGGACGGCTGCGTTATAAAATCCAGGTTCAGGTAAGATATGCCGTTGACCAGCGTATAGCCAAGAATCAGTATTAGAACTACTATGACTATGGTGGCGGCGCATCCGCACAGGACGAGCATCAACCGGCTGAGCTGCTTGCGGCTGAAATAGCCGTCATGCGTCTTCATTCGCCGGTCCCCCTGACAGATACTGTGCGCCATACCATCAAGCGGGCCATTATATTGACAACCAGAGTGATAGCAAAAAGCACCAGGGCCAGCTCTATGAGGCTGCCGATATACAGGTCCCCCGACGCTTCATTGAATTCACTTGCCACTTTACTGGCGATAGTGGCACCGGGGGAGAACAGCGACGGCGACAGCGCATAGGCATTGCCTATTACCATGGTCACAGCCATGGTCTCGCCCAGGGCGCGGCCCAACCCCAGCATTACGGCGCCCACCAATCCGGAGCGGCAATAAGGCAGTACCGACCTGGTAATCATCTCCCAGCGTGTTGCTCCCAGCGCCAGCATAGCCTCGCGCTGGGTCAGGGGAACGGCGCACACAACTTCACGGCTGACCGCCGTGATAATAGGTATAACCATGATCGCCAGGATGATACCGGCGGAGAGAAAACCGACACCGAACGGGGGTCCCTGGAAGAGGGGCAGGAATCCCAGGTTGCTTCCCAGCCATGCCTCAACAGGGCTCCTGATAAAGGGCACCATTACGTATAATCCCCACAAACCAATGATCACGCTCGGTATAGCTGCCAGCATCTCGATGAGAAAAGAACACGGCTTTCGCATCCATTGCGGGGCAAGATCGCTCAAGAATATGGCTGAGCCCAGGCTGATGGGCACGGCGATGACAAGGCCGATCAACGAGCTCAGCAGTGTGCCGTAAATGGCTGGCAGAGCTCCGAACTCCTCTTTCACAGGATCCCACTCGGTGGATGTCAGGAAGGAGAGCCCGAACTTCTGGATAGCGGGCCAGGCGTCGAAATTCAGGGCGACAAGCAGCCCGACAAGGATCGCGACAATTAAAAGTCCGAAGAAAAGCGTCAGCCTGGAAAAGATTATGTCGCCGAAGCGTGTCCGGCTTACATTTCGATTATCGCTCATATCAGCGGAAATGGATGTATCAGGTCTACCCTTATCCATATTTTTCAATCGCCTATTATAAACTCAATAAAGAGGAAATGCAGGAAAGGTGGACCCTTCCCGCATCCCCAAGATCAATTACTCAACTGTCACCCGTTCAGCGGGTGATCAAAGGTTGTCCCTGGTACTTTATCGAGAGAATGGCATTTTCGGCCTTTAATACCGCCGGGGCAGCCAGGCTGCCATAGCTAAGAGGCCCGGTATACTGCTGTCCTTTATGGATTGCCCACCAGAGCATCCTGGCCAGGGCCTCTCCCTTGTCCTTGTCCTTCTGGTTGACATATGCCAGTATCCACGTGAATCCGACAATGGGGTAGGCATCCGGATTGGATGAGTTGGTCAGCATCACCTTCATGTCATCGGGAAGGGTTACGCCCTCGGCTGCTATGGTGGTCGCTTCCAATGAGGGTTCAATGAAGTTGCCCGCGGCGTTCTTAAGTCTGGCCCAGGCCAGTTTGTTCTGTTCGGCGTACGCCATCTCCACATATCCTATGGAGTTGGGGATTTGCTGCACCTGGCCGGCTACGCCGGCATTGCCCTGTCCACCGATATCGCCGGGCCATTTCACGGACGTGGCGTTGCCGACCTGTGAGCTCCAGTCCTGGCTGATCTTGGACAGGTAATTGGTGAATATATAAGTTGTGCCTGAGCCGTCCGAGCGGAAGACAACAGCTATGGCAGCGTCGGGCAATTTCAGGTCAAGGTTGAGTGCTGCTATCGCCGGATCGTTCCATTTAACAACCTTCTTCAGGTAGATATCGGCCAGCACGTCACCCGAGAGTCTAAGCTGGCCTGAGCCGATACCCGCAAGGTTGTATATGACGGCGACACAGCCGCTGGCCATAGGTATATGCAGGATAGGGCCGTTCTTTGATTCCGCCTTGGTGACCTGCGCCTCGCTCATGATACCGTCGCTGGCGCCGAAATCAACCGTTCCCTCCGTGATCTGGCTGATGCCGCCGCCGGACCCGATGGGCTGGTAATTGACCTTTACCCCTGTGAGCTTGTTGTATTCATCAAACCATTTCGTGTAGAGAGGCGCAGGAAAGGTTGCCCCCGCGCCTGTGAGATTGACAGACTTCGCCGTGGTCGCCGTCTCAGATGCAGGGCTGCCGGGCGGCGAGCCGCAACCTGCCAGCGCAACTGCTGCGATGAGTACAGCGGCTACGGGTGTAAACCAGTTTTTACCCCATTTGTTCAAGATGCTTTCTCCTTCTTAAATATTTTACGTGGTATTTTCATGCCTCTAAGTAAAGTCTATAGCCGCTGTATAAAAGGAGCGTTAATCCAATGTTAAATTTCTGTTAAAACTTGCAATGCGCGGCCTGAGAACCAAACGGCAGCGTGAAAAAGAAAGTCGACCCTTTGCCCTCCACACTCTCCACCCAGATTTTGCCGCCGTGAGCAGTGATAATATGCCGGGAAATTGCCAGCCCCAGACCGGTCCCCTCATCATCCCTGGCCTTATTGACTTTATAGAACCGCTCGAAAATGCGCGACAGTTCACCGGCGGGTATGCCGATGCCCGTATCACTCACAGCGAACAGGACACTGTTATCATGTTTTTTCACGGAGGTCTTTACAGAACCGCCGGAGTCCGTGAATTTTATAGCGTTTTGTATTATATTCAACAATACCTGCTCAATCCTGTATTGATCGATGACAAGATCAGGCAACTTCGGCTCGATATCCAGACTCAATGTCAAACCCTTTTTGTCGGACTGCGCCTGCAAACGCTGAACTACCTGCCTGACCAGGTCATCGATCTTCAACGCACTCATATCAAGTGTTGTTTCATTATTCTCCATCATCGACAATTCGGTCAGCTCATTTGTCATATGCGCTAATTTATCTGCCTCAACATTTATCTTGAGCAGGAAATCTTTGTACACTTCGCTATCTTTTTGCGTCCCGTCAATGAGGGTCTCGGCTATCAGCTTGATAGAAGATATGGGAGTGCGAAACTCATGGGAAACATTGGATATGAAATCTCTGCGTATCTCTTCAAGATGGCGCTTCTCCGTAAGGTCTTTTACAATTACGATGTAATTCCGGCTTTCCTTGTCGGGACTGACCTTTATATCCAGGTACTGCTTTTTCCCGCGTATTTTAATAGCTGCAGTCTGGATATCGCCTGTATTTATGCACTTTTTTACCAGAGCATCGCATTCATAGTCTCTCACGACCTCGATAAACGTCAGGTTCCTATCTTTGACAACACTGAAATTGAATATATGGGCAGCAGCATGGTTCATATATTTAATCTCACGACGTTCGTCAAGCACGAATATGCCCTCTTCAATCAACGATAACGTGTATAAATAGTCTGTGTCAGACATGTTTAATATGCCTCTGCCTGCGGGTGTAATCAGCCGGCAAATTTATAGCCATATCCGCGGACCGTAACCAGGTAACGCGGATTATCGGGGGCGGTCTCAAGCTTGCGTCGCATCCACCGTATATGGACGTCGACCGTCCTGTCATTGCCGATGTAGTCATAACCCCACACCTTTCTCAATATCTGTTCCCTGCTGATAACCTGCCCCCTGTTGATCAACAGTAAAACCAGCAACTCAAATTCCTTGGGGTTCAATTCCACTCTGTTTCCTCCGCGGCGGACTTCATGCTTTTTAAGGTCAATTGCAATATCCCCGGCTTCAAGAAATTCATTTTTCGCGGCAGGCATCACTCCCATGACCTTTGCGGCTTCCGATCGCCTTAGCATGGCTTTAATGCGGGCAAGCAATTCACGCATGCTGAACGGCTTGGTGACGTAATCGTCCGCCCCGAGCTCAAGACCCACAACCCGGTCAACTTCCTCTGATTTCGCGGTAAGCATGATGATGGGAGTCTGCGATTCTCCCCGGATTATCCTGCATACTTCCGTGCCGCTCATAACCGGCAGCATAATATCCAGGATGATCAACCGGGGCTTATCCCTGCGGTACGTTTCCAGCGCTTCACCTCCATCCCCGGCGGTCAATACGCCGTAACCCTCCTTCTCCAAGTTATACTTGAGCAACTCCCTCAGAGTATCGTCATCTTCCACTACAAGAATACAGGTATCCATACATCTTTCAATCTACCAAGCATTCTGCCTCACCGGCAACTAAGCATAAAACAAACACTCGCAGCATTACAAACGCTGCGAGTGTTTGAATCGTTTTATGACCGTGCGCCCTAAGCTAAATAATCGATCAGTTTGCGGCTGCGGCTGGGGTGCCTGAGCTTGGCCAGCGCTTCCTTTTCTATCTGCCTGATTCTCTCACGGGTCAGGCCGAATTCGTGCCCAACCTCTTTGAGTGTCAGGCCCTGCTCGTTATCCAGGCCATAGCGCATCTCGATGATCCTACGCTCGCGGTCGGTCAGCGATGACAGGACGTCCCTGAACTGCTGCCTGAGCATGCTGTTGGCAGCCTCGTCCTCCGGCGCCGGGTTGACCTCATCCTGGATAAAGTCGCTCAACTGGCTTTCATCGTCACCGATGGGGATATCCAGCGACACCGGCTCCGCGTAAAGTATGCCCACCAGCCAGTCTATTTTATCTGTTTCCACCCCCATCTCGGTGGCGATCTCGTCGCTGGTTGGTTTGCGGCCCAGTTTCTGCAGAAGCTTCTGCCGGGCATTGTTCATTTTGGTAATAGTCTCAACCGTATGCACGGGCAGGCGGATGGTCCTGGACTGGTCAGATATCACCCTGTTGATGGCCTGCCTGACCCACCAGGTCGCATATGTGCTGAATTTAAACCCGCGCCTGTAATCGAATTTCTCAACGGCGCGCATCAGACCTATATTACCTTCCTGAATAAGGTCGGAAAGGGGCATGCCGCGCGCCCTGTATTTCTTGGCCATGCTCAGCACCAGCCTCAGGTTGGCCTTGATCATATGTTCAGCAGCCTCACGGCCCGATTTCTTAAGGGCCGCGAAATGCTCTCTCAGCTTTACATTCATAGTATCGAGGTACCTGGCAAATTCCGGCCTGGCAACGGTTTCTTTCAGCTCGGCAACCGACTTGACCTCGGCATAGCCGTCTGTAATCTGCCAGGGTATGAGGCGCGTAACTATGGAAAGCTCAGTGATATCCTGCAGGGCTTCTTCTATCTCAATGTGTGCAGATTTCGCCACGAAATTCGCTGTTTCTTCGCTGATTACATCGTCGATATGGCTCCTCAACACGCTGTCGGATACCTTCATCGACAGGGTAACTGCGCCGGTAGAGCGGTAATGTTTTAGCAGCCGCTCTAAGAGGCTGCTGTGAGCCGCCAGTCGTGATACCAGAACCCTGACAATATCAGCCTCCAGCAATCTCCTGGAAGCACCGGCGGGCAACTGCTTCTCCACATGGGAAAGATAGTTAGCCAGCTCCATGCGGCTGCTCAAAATCCTCTCATCCCTGGATGTGAGCAAAGGAGTTTTGCTGCATTCTGCAATATACAGGCTGACCGAATCCTCTGCAAAATCAGCGCCCTTGCTGTTGTCGGGATAAACGATATCCTCGACATCTGCCTTGGCAAAAGCTGCTTCGGCTGATGTCTGGTTTCTCCCCAGGTCCGACCACCTGTAGTCGAAACCTATTTTTCCCATGGTTTTTACATCTTGTTTCATCTTAGCCATATCTATAAACTCCTTCCGCAGTCATTGACTTCACGGAACTCAATTATTCAATCATTAATCTGTAAACTCTAATCATCCTTTCAATGCCACTATATGTTAGCCCGGGCAAGCCCGCCGGTAAGCGACTAAGGTCGCAAATAGTAAAACGTCCGAGCAGTCAAAAAGGTTGCGTGGCGGCAAATATTATGACTGTTTGATCACACAGGCGGGACTATGAAGCGGGGGCCGCGGTCAGCTTTCCAGAGCAACAATTTCAAACGGACATTGCACTGCACCGGTAGCGCAGACAAGTTCGCAGTCGGCGCACCAGCTGCAGTTATCAACCTCGATTATAGCTACAGTATTGCCACTAAGTACAAGTGCCCCGCATTTACATACAATAACGCAAAGGCCGCACCCATCGCACCTGGCCTGATCGATAATGGGCATTATGGACAAACGGTCTGATTCCTCCGATAAATAGTCTATTACATTAATGATTATACTTTGTTCTCTGTACCTTATAATGTGACCGAAATCACCTCAGTTCAACCCGGCCAGCCTGTCCAGGTAGCCCCTGTCCTTGATAACGATACGGTGCCTTTCAAGGCTGATGGCGCCGCTGTCCTCCAGGTTCTTAAGCGACCGGCCGACCACTTCCCTGGCTGTTCCTGCCATGGCCGCCATCTCGTATTGAGTCAACCGTTGAAAACCGTCCGGACCCGGTTCAGAATTCTGCAGCAATATCTTTGCCACCCGCCCGGTGACGTTTTTAAAAGACAGGTCTTCCACCAGTGTTAGCAGCAAACGCGCCTGTTCCGAAATAACTTCAAGGGCATTGTGCGCGATCCTCCAGTTCTTCTCCATAACAGACAGCAGATCGTTTTTGTGGATCCAGTATATAATGGTGTTGCCCAGGGCCTGCGCGCTGTAGGGGCAGAAGCTGCCGCCGAAAACCGTCACGTCATTGAAAGACTCGCCCGGCCTGACAATCTTTATAATCTGTTCTTTGCCCTCCGAGGAAGTCTTATATATTTTGACCACACCGGCGCCGACGAAATGCAGGTTCTCCTGGTTATCCCCCTCATTAACTATAGTCTGCCCCTTGATGAAAGACTTCTGGGTGAAAAGGGGTGTCAGACCTGCCAGCCGGTCATTTTCGACGCCAGCAAAGTAGCGCAGGCAACCTATATTTTCAACCGTTATACTCATCCTGCTACAAACGATTCCGAAATTTACCAAATTATACCAGCCCCCGCACCAATGTAAAACAGCATGAGCACTTTTATGGCCGTTACTTATCAGCCTGCCGGATCTATATAGTTTGACTGTAAAATGCAATAGTACTTATAATGTTTTAACCTGCAACAGACGCAGCCGGGCATATATGGCGCGGTCGGGCCAAAAGCAGCGGACTATGACTCCGTGGGAACACAGGTTCCGCGGGGTCTTATTAATTTAACGATGGATATTCAAAAACAAAAAACTTCGGTGGCGCTGCTTTCAGTGGCATCCAACGGCGTACTCGTTACCCTGAAACTGGTAACCGGCATCCTAACAGGGTCTATTTCGATACTATCCGAGGCCGCGCATTCATCCATGGATTTAATAGCATCCACCATAGCCTTTTTTGCCGTGCGTATCTCAGCCCGGCGCCCGGATGCGGAGCACCCCTTCGGGCACGGCAAGGTCGAGGATATATCCGCCCTGGCAGAGGCGCTGCTGATCGTTATCGCCGCCGTCTGGATCGTGGTAGAGGCAATCAATAAGATGATAACACCCCATCCGCTTGGAACAATTGACTGGGGCATTGCCGTCATGCTCCTATCCGTGGTAGCTAACATCGTCGTGTCTCAACTCCTCTTTATCGTAGGGAAAAGGGCGGATTCGCCCGCCCTGATAGCAGACGCCTGGCACCTGCGCACCGATGTTTGGACCTCGGCGGGTGTGCTGGCGGGGTTGGCAATCATCTGGGCAGGCGCCAGGTTATGGCCGGAGGTCAACCTGACCTGGATCGACCCGCTGGCAGCCATAGTTGTCGCCATACTGATCCTGCGGGCAGCCCTCGAACTAACCGTGAATGCGATCAAGGACCTCATCGACACCAGCCCGCCGGCTCACGAGATTTACTGGCTTTCAAATTACCTTAAGAGCTGGTATCCTACGGTGCGCTCGATCCACCGCATGCGTATCAGAAAATCCGGCGCCTCACGATTTATTGACCTGCATATAGTGGTTGACCCGGCCATGACGGTCAGCGATTCTCACGCAATCACCGATAAGATGATAGCGGCGGTCAGGGAAAAACTGAGCGGCGCCGACCTGACGGTGCATATTGAACCCTGCGATGGCATTTGCAAGAAGTCCTGCGCCAGCGGTTGTATGCTGCCCATAAACGAGCGAGGTGAGATCCAGCAGGCGGCAGCGGCCGCAGCAAAAAAGGCGAGGCAAACGGTTTAACACGGGCTACATTAATGTCAAATTAAAAGAATAGTGAGGTAGTTCAAATGGCGATAAGCAGGTTCCACATACCCACCAGGTTCATCATCGGCCCGGGAAGTTTTTCGCAGTTGGGCAGGGAGACGGCCCGCCTGGGCAAAGTTGCTCTGCTGGTCACGGGATCGAGCAGCATGCGCTCCAGCGGTGTGCTGGATAAGGCGGCCGGGGACCTTTCGGCAAACGGTGTGGCTGCAGTTATTTTCGACAGGGTCGAGCCCAACCCCCGCACGTCCACGATCGACGCCGCGGCAAAGATAGCCCGTGATAAACAAGCGCAGATGGTCATCGCGCTGGGAGGCGGAAGCGTGATGGACGCATCCAAGTGCATAGCCCTGGCTGCTGCGGGAGGCGAGCCCATCTTTTCATACTACGAGGGCAAAGCCAACAGCAAGATTAAAGCCCTTCCCATCGTAGCTGTACCCACAGTGGCGGCCAGCGGGTCCGAGGCCAACAACGGGGCTGTCATAACTAACTGGGAGAAGCACGAAAAAGTAGTCTTGATGCACCCTTCTACCTATCCCTCGGTGTCCATCGTCGATCCCGCACTGACTGTAACAGTTCCGGCCAAAACGACAGCCCAGGGCGGCGTGGATATCTTCTGCCACCTGTGCGAAGCTTACATCACGGCACATGAATACACGCTTATCAACGACGGCCTGCGCGAATCCTCCATGCGCACGGTGGTCGAAGCGCTGCCCGATGTCCTGGCCAGGCTGGATGATGTCGAGGGACGTTCCAAGCTCACTTGGGCCAGCACTATAGCCTGCTCACAGTTCGCCAGCCTGGGAGGCGGCACAGGCTTGATGACGCTGCACGGGATGGAGCACGCGCTGAGTGCGTTGTACGATATAACCCACGGCGATGGGCTGGCCGCTCTGCTTATCGAATGGATGAAATACACCCTGCCGGTCCGCAAGGAACGCGTGAAGAAACTCGGGCAGAACGTATTCGGAGAGAGCGACGGCATAGCTGCCACGCAAAGCTGGCTTGGCAAAGTCGGCATGGACAAAAGGCTGTGCAGCCTCGGTGTGAAAGAGGCGGATTTCGAGATACTGGCCGACAATGCCCTTAAAACGGCGCCCTGGCTTCAGTTCCACCCCGTCCCGCTGGACAGGCCGGCCATTATCGCCATATATAAAAAATCCTTTTAGGTATTCTATACCGTACGGACAGGTCTTCAGTCTTGTCCGTCTTACACAGGTCATTAGTATAAGAGTTGATGACTCCTGTCTATAATAGTTTGGTACGGACAAGTACAAATCTATTAAGAAGGAGCCACCCTGTGAACATTAACACAGACTCAAAGCGTAGGCAAGTCCCGGATGAT
>Ga0268284_1000220_pt1 | contig 48063 bp, 31 predicted proteins | sample saktaG_14_FD_190137 | JGI IMG/M metagenome (GOLD analysis project Ga0268284, IMG submission 190137) | Saline water microbial communities from Sakinaw Lake, British Columbia, Canada - sak_2013_06_06_40m | ecosystem: Environmental > Aquatic > Non-marine Saline and Alkaline > Saline ...
ATTTGGCGAAAACGACACGTTCTACAGCAGCAGTCCCCTGTCGCGCAACTACACCTTCATCTACTGCCCCATGGTCACCAAGACCAATTTCGACTTGAACGTCGTCATCGACTGGGGCTGCCGCTCCAACAAGACCATCTCCTCCAGTGGCGCGCTCGCGATCCTCGACGCGGACAACGGCGCGATCACCATCGGCGACACCCTCGCCGCAGACGGCGCGAACCACACCCTGCGCATCCGCGCCTGGGCCAACCCCAAGCCGGGCGACGTACTCGCCAATGTTTCTCTGTACCGCAATGGGAGCGTGCTCCAAAGCTGGACGCCGAACAAGACCAGTTTCGAAACTAATCTCGTCGTGGCCGAGACGGCGCGGGCGTTCTACCTTGTCAAAGTCAACGACAATGTCGCCACGCGCAAGTGCATCACCAGTCCGATCTACTTCGCGCCCGACCCGGCGCATCCACTGCCGCCGATCCTTAAAGGCAATATCGCCGGCGGCGTGTATGATTACCGCGGCAACGTGATCGGCAACGCGCAGGTGGACCTGCTCTACACCGGTGCGCTGTACGCGACGACCAGCGCCAGTGCGGCAGGACACTACAGCTTCAGCGAGGTGCCCGTGGATTGCGTGCTATGGTTCCACAACAGCGCCGGGCTCGACGAGCGTCGCTGCCCGATCCTGCACGACGAGCGCATCAACGACTATCTGCTGCGCACAATCACCGGGCAATTTTATTACGCCGGCGGCGGGCTCGGCAATGTGCTCGATCCGAATATGTTCGAGGTCCTGTCCAACATGATCCGCAGCTGCACCGTGAACCTGCGCTCGCGCAACTATGTGCCACTGGCAAAATTCGACGACACTGGTTGGGACGGCTGGACCTTCGGCACTTCCTACCAGGCCACGCTCGATACCGCCAAGGCCCGCCAGGGCAACTGCGTCAAACTCGTGCGCAACACCAGCACGTTCTGGAGCTCACTGCTGTACCAGCGCAACGTGACCGCCATGGCCGACTGGTCGAATGCGGTCGGCTTGATCATCGCGCTGAATCCCGCCAGCGGCTGGCCCGGCAGCTCGAAAATCTATCTGCAGTTCACCTGGCGCGTATGGCAGGGCGCGACCAGCAACGATTTCTACCGCAACACGCCCTTCATCCAGGCCGGCGATCGCTGGCACGAATACTTCATGCCGCTCAGCAGCAATCTCTTCTTTGGCGACAAGGTGGAATTGTCGGCGGCGGTGCTGTTCACCGGCGCGTCCGGCGCGACCCTCTACATGGATGAACTGCGTGTGATCACGGCCAAACCAGCCAGCCTGGCGCCCACCTTGCTGGCGCCCGCCAACAACGCCTTCATCGCCACAAACCGGCCGCTGCTGACATGGACCTGCGACGAGCCCTCGGCGACAAACTTCAGCATCGTGATTGACGACAGCGCCCCGGTTGCGGTCGGCACGGCCATGCAGTTTCAGCCCACCGCGCCACTGGCCGAGAGCCCGCACACCTGGTTCGTCATCGCCGGCAGCAGCAGCGCGAGCGCCACATCGCCGGTGTTCACATTCACCCCACCCAGCCCCGGCAGTGCCGCATTTACAATGCCGGCCGGTGGCGAAATGTGGCTTGAGGGCACCACCCACACGCCCGCCTGGACCATCACGGGCATCGCCGACGCGCACCTCGACAGCAACAACTTTTCATTGGCCTACTTCCTCAATCCGGGCTACGCCATCATCGCGCCCGCGTTCAATGGCCTGACCGGCGCGTACGCCTGGTTTGTCGCGGGTCTGCCCCAGAGCTATTCCAACACGCACCTGCGCCTCACCATTCGCGACCAGGCCGGCAACACCGCTTCCATCACCAGCCCGACCCTGACCTTGATTGATCAAGGCAACGTGCAGACCTCCGCCTGGCGCTATGTCACGGTCTATCGCTTCGACGATTCGTCGCTGGCGGGCTTCCGCAACGGCAGCCGCGCGGCGGTCAGTTGGGAAACCAATGCGCCGTTCGCCGGTGCAGGCTGCCTGCGCGCCACGCTGGTCAACAGCGGCGTCTGGGTCAGTTCAACCTACAAGCCCGACGTCAGCCCGGACGCCAATTGGCGCCAAGCCACGCGCTTGCGCCTCAAAGCAAAGTTCCCTGCCGCGCCGGGTTTCCCCGGCCTCAGCCGGTTGGACATGATCTGGCTGTTCTGGACCAACAACGTCGAGCATCGCCAGACGCTGACGCTCGACAACACGTGGCGCGAGTACGAATTCACGCTCAACTCAAATTTCTTCCGCACACCGCCAGTGACCATGACGTTGATCCTGCAGCCGTTTGGCGCCCAACTCAAGATCGGCGACACCTTCTGCCTGGACGAGATCGAGGTTTACACCTGGGACGAGGTCGTGCCGGAACCGGCGACGTTGGCCGCGCTGGCGGCCGGCGCAGTCGGCATCGCCACGCGAAGACGCGCGCTCACGCGGTAATTCATTCGACGCGGTAGTCTTGCCACGGGTCGTTGCCTTCGCGGAGCGCGGCGCACGCGCCGAGATAGCCGCCGGCGCTCCACGCCTGGCGGGTTCGGCCGCCCGGCCGGCCGCTGACGGCATGTAGCCATTCCGCAAAATCCGGCGCGGCATCCTCGCCCCGTGGCACGCACACCGCTTGTTCGAGCCCGCGCAGCACCCGTTGCGCCGCCTGCGGCCGGCCCAGCCGCTGCAGCGCGATCACCCACAATCCGCCGATGAACGGCCAACAGCCGCCATTGACGTATTGATGCGGCCGGCCCAACCCGAAATTGTGATACATGTCCATCCAGTCCGGGCCACCGGGATACGCCACCGGATCCACCGCGCGGCAGGGAAAGGGCAGATCAATGCCGACCATCTCGCCGTAGTCGAGTATTTCCGCAGCGAAGCTTTCATCCGCAATGCCGGACAGGACGGCCAAGACGTTGCCGAGCGTGTCGAAATAATGACCGCAGGCGCGATAGTCCACCCACGGCAGGTAATGCGGCAGATTCATGAACGTGCCGACGTGGGTGAGTTTCTCGGCCGCCCAAAATTGCAGGCCGTGCGCAAAAGCCCAGGCGCGGTCCTGATCAACGCAATCCAGCCGGGCGCGGAAACGGATATTGATGCGTTCCTTGAGCGCGGCAGCGTGGGCGGCGAAGGGCTGGGCGTCATAGCCAAGTTTGGTCGCGAGGCGGGCCATGGCGCGGTTGCAGATGGCCAGGACAACGCAGAGATAGAGCGTCGTGCCGCGATTCGAGTAGAAGTCGCTCCAGTCAACGGCGCCGGGGATTTCGGGCAGGCCGTCGTTGTTGATATCAAGACCGGCAACCCAGCCAAAGCTTCTGACTAGTTGCGGCCAGAACGGTTTGATTTTCGCACCGAAGACAGGCTCGAGAGTGGCCAGCCGGTCGAGGGTAAGCGCAGCAAACAGCGATGCGTCGGCTGAACCATTGCACCACGAGTCACACGCGCCATTGTCGACATTGACGTTGTTGGGGATTAGGCCCGCCGGGTTCTGCGCGTTGAGCAGCGACACCTGGCTGTTGAACACGGTCTCAAGAAATTCGCGCCCGACGGCCGTGCCCGCGCCCATGAAGGCAAAGGCAAGGTCGCGGCCCCATACCTGGCGATAGCCGCGTGCGCCGGCGCTGGCAGTCAAGCCGCGCGGCCCGGCACAGTCCTGCAACACGCGCAGCGCTGCCTGGAAGGTCGTCTGCATCAGTACTTCTCCTCAGGGTGTGAAATGATCAGCGCGGCACGCGTACGCAGTGTGCTGGCGCGATGGTCGCGCGTGTGCCACAGATGTTTGCGGCCAACGCCGCGGTGCCGGTGTTGGTCACGGCCACGCTGGCGTGAGTGATGTCAACCAGCACGGGTGTGCCGTGCCAGACCAGCGGAAAGGCGAGCCGTTTCCACCGCTGCGGCAGATGCGGCGTGATCGTCAGTATATCGGACTGCATCGCACTCAGCACACCGGCGAAACCAAAAATGGTGGCCTGCCACGTGTTGCCGGCGGCGGCGATATGAATGCCTTCCTCCGCGTTACCTTTCTTGACATTCAAGTCCAGTTCCGCGCTGCGACGCCAAAACTCATAAGCCTGCGCCTCCAAACCGAGCCAGGCGGCAATGCTGCAATGCGTGCCGAAGGACAGCGATGAATCATGGGTGGTCAACGGCAGATAGTAGTTCCAGGCGCGCAGCATTTCCTTGGCCGTGAATTCGTGCGGGAACAGCGCCATCAGCATGAGCACATCCGCCTGCTTCGTGCATTGGCTGCGAAACATGCGCTCCTGCGGCACCTGCCAGCAGAACATGATCCGCCGGTTTTTCCACAAGGCCTTGACGTTCGCCGCAGCCAGTCCCTCGAATTCCTCACATTGCAGCACCAGTGTGCCATCCTTCGCGCGGGGCATGGGCAGGGCGGCGGCGGTGCGCGCAAACGCGCGGCATTCGGCGGGCGGTGCGCCGGCAGCGCGGCCGACCGCGGCGGCCGCAGTAAGCGCGAAGGCGACGAGCCGGTTGGTGTAACTGTTATTGCTGGTCATCGGCGTGAACTCGTCCGGGCCCATCACGCCGAGCAAGTGCGGACGCGGGTCGCCGACGCGACGGTCAATCCGGCTGAGCCAGTAACGCGCAGTTTCGAGCAGCACCTGCGCGGCCGCGCCACGCAGGTAGCACGGCGTGTTGGTTGCGCGCGCATAATGCACCAAACCGTAGACGACATCGGCGGTGACATGCACCTGGTGATCCTTGAAGACCCACGGGCCGCAGCATTCATCGCCCTGGTCGTCCGAGGTCCATGGATAACGTGCGCCGGCGTATTTGTACTGCGCGGCCACACGCTGCGCGCCGGGCAGGGCCTGGATGCGGAAGTCGGTCAGCGCGCGCGCGCTGTCCGGATCGGTGTACAGGTAAAACGGCAGCATGAACATTTCCGTGTCCCAGAAAAACAGACCCTGATAGAGCTCGCCGGCATAGCCCTTGGCACAGATGGCGACGCGGTCATCCCCACGCGGCAATGCGCGCAGCAAGTGATAGAGGTTCACGCGCAGGGCGCGCTGCGCCCGCGGGTCGCCCTCGATGACCACATCCGCGCGGCGCCAGCGGCGTTCCCACGCGGCGGTGTGCTCGGCCAGCAATCCATCGCCGGCCATGCGCGCCGCGTCCGCCAGGACGCGGGCGACCGTGCTGGGCGCGCGATCGCGGCTGGTGCAAACCGCCGTGCGTTTTTCAAGCGCGACCTCGGCGCCCGGCCGCAACCGCAGCGCGGTGCGCAGCCGCGTGCAGCGCTCGTCGTGTTCCACCTGCCATGGCACCGCCGGCGCGGCGAACACCGTGCGCATTGCAATGGTGTCGCCGCGATTCGTGCGCACGACGCAATCAATGCCGTTGGCCGCATGCCGCGCCAGCGTCACCCGTTCAAACATGTCATGATTATTGGACGTGACGCGGGCGTCAATGCCACCGCGTACCGTGACGGTCACGGCGCGATTAGCCGACAGGAACAGCCGTTGCAGGCACAACGCGGGCCGCGCCGCGCTGACGAAGCGCTCGAAGCGCAGGCGCACGAGCGCGCCGGCGCGGGTATGCCAGACCAGCGTGCGCGTCAACACTGCACGGCGCAAATCAAGCGTGCGACAGTACTCGCTGATGTGACTGCGCCCCATGTCCAGGCGCTCGCCCTGCACGTTCAGGGCGAGTTCGAGGAAGAAGGGCAGGTTGACGATCTGCCGCCGCAATGACGGATGCGTGCCGAAAATGCCCGGCACGAACGTTCCCCATTTGACCTTCGCGGGCGGAGCGTCGCCCCCGCCGCTGGCGCGATCCTGCGGCGCGTCGGCCAGATGTTCCTCAAACGAGCCGCGCACGTGCAGCCGCTCGCTGCCCAGCGTGAACAGGCCTTCATAGGCCTTGGCGGTCGCCCTATCAAACGATGATTCAACGATGGACCAGGTGCTGTTCATGGCGTCACTGCAGTTCGAGGATATGGGTCTGGTACTTGTCTGATGCCAAGGTGATTTGGCGCGTGCCCGTGCCGAGCACGGCGCCGCTGAACGCGTCCACCACCGTGCGCGGCTGTGGCAATGTCAGGATGCGCGGCCCGGACGTAGTGGCGTGGAGTGCGACGAAGGATTCATTGGCATAAACCACATCGTCCTGATCGGAATAAATGTGAACGCCCGCCTGGCGCGCCAGCATGCGCAGGACGCCGCACGGCACGGCCGGGGCCATGGAGAAGACCGATGTCCAACCCGGCTGCTGCTTGAGCGCGAAGCCCACATCACCGCTGCGGGTGACGCCCAATCGCTGCGCCGCGGCGTCCGTGACGACCAACTGCGGCGAGAAGAAGTGCTTGTCGCGCGGCGCGTTGGTGATGACCACCGCATCGGCCACACAGCCCAGACGCAGATCGTGATCGGGATCGTAGCCGTACTCGGTATGCCAGAGATGGCGCGGAACCACCGCGTGCTCCAGCAGCGTGACCAGCGCCGGCACTGCGTCGTGGCGCGCTTCGACGCGCATGCTGATCAGGTTGGCCGTGTGGGCCGGATCGGCGTCGCCATCGCGGATGAAGCCAGGCCAGACGGTCCACAGCACGGTGGCGCCATTGCGCGCCAGGCGTTGGTGAATCGCCGCGACCTGAGCGGCGTCCATCACCACGGGGCTGAGAAACAGATAAAAGCGATAGTCCGGCACGGGCAGCGCGCAGATGTCTGACAGCAGGTACGCGTCGTAGGGTGCGCCGACATAGCCGAGTTCAAAGAGGACTTGATACAGAAACACCGGGCTCAGCAAAGGCGAGTTCTCGGCGAGGTAGTGGAAGAGGCGGTCATCCACGACCACCGCGATGTCGACGCGCCGCGCCGCGGGACGCGTGCAGCAGCGCGCGTCAATCGCATGCGCCTGGCGGACAAACGTCTGGAGCGCCGGATCGCAATACCAGCCACCCCCCAAGTCCATGAACCACATGGCGTGGCCGTTGATGAAGTTGCACGCCCAGTCGCGCCTGAGCAATTGAACGCTTTCGCCGGGCGTGGTGGCCAGCACCGCGGCAGTGGCTTTGCGAAATTTGCCCGCCAGATGCGTGGAGGTGTCGATCTCGTCAAGGTACACCTTGCCATGCGCCGTGACCGTCGCCGCGGGTACCTGGGTGCCATGCACGCCGCCGAGCATGCGATTGTCATAGTGACTGGGAGCGATGATGAAATCAACGTCGGCGCTGCCCAGCACGCGCTGCATCCGGCCTTGCGCGCGGCGGACGGAATACGCGCCGGTGACGGTGAAGGTGTAGCCGTAGAACGTGCCGATGACCTTGTGCCGCTGCGTGCCGCGCTTGGCCGCGGCGGTCCAGGCCAGCAGCGTGTCTGCCAGCGCATCCGAGAGGCATTCGCCATAGTCAATCACCCGGCGTCCGTGCGACGGCAGCCGCACGGACAGCGTGCCCGTGTCGCAGCGTTCGGCGCAGGAGGGCACGCACGCGGAGGCACGCGTGACGTCGGCGCACGCCCAGGCCTGTCGCAGCGCCGCATCAGTGCCGTACTTTTGTGTCAGCCAGGCGCGGAAGTAGTGCAGCATCGCCGGCGAGTAGTCGCCGGTGTAGGCCGGATCGGAATAATAGCACGACCACATGAACCATTCGCCGCAGGGCCCGCCACCGATGACATAGCCGAAAATGCGGTCGCCGTAGTTCTCCTCGACATGGCGCGTCCAGCGCTCGATCGCCTCGGCGGCATGCCGGCGATACAGCGCGGAAGCCATTGAATGCGGCTTGTAGGCCGGCCAGTCGAGGCATGTGCCCGCTTCGCCCTGCTCGCATTCATCGGGATGGGCATCGCCCCACCCGTCTTCGCGAAGTGTGGCGTCCCATCCCGTCGGCAGGCGTTGTTTGAGCAGCGTGGTCAAAGATGGATCCGCAATGCGGTTGTAACAATAACCGGGCCAGGCACGCAGGATGAGCAGCGCCTTGGGATTGCAGGCCAGATGGCGTTCGATGTAGCAATCGGTGTTGTGATAGTTGTAGGTATCGTCGCCGACCCAGCCGAGCGGCGTGAACGGATGCGTGTCCCAAATGGTGACGCCCGTCGGCACCATGTCCGCGATGCAGCAGACGTTGGGCGACACGAACGTCATCGGCACCGGCGCATCATTGAGAAAGAAGCGCGGCTGGCCGTTCGCGCGTTTGACGTGGGTGTGCATGAAGCTGGTCGAGTGCAAAGGTTAGCGATGCATGTCGGAAGATTCATGCACGCGGTCGTGATCCGGCAGCAGCAGACCGAAAACAGCCATGGCCTTGGCCATCGCGTCGGCCGTGCCTTCGTCCATGGCGATCGCGAAATGGCTGTCGACAAACATCTGCAGGGCGGCGAATTTCTTTTGTAGCGGCGGATACGCGGTTTCGCGGACACGGAAGCCGTCGCCTTCGTAATGCGGGCCTTGCACCTGCATGCCGTCCACCACTTCGCCGAGATGGCTGTAGCGGCTGTTATGCAACGGCGCGCGGACCGTGCGCGCGCCCAAACCGACAATGAAACTGCGGTTGAGCGGATTGGCGCCAAGCGTGTAATCGCAGGTGCGAATGATCCACTGCCGATAGCGCGGCGCGCCCGTCAAGTGCCAGGCCCAGATCACTTCGTCAAGCCACTTGGGCTGGCCGCCGGTGCCCCAGTTGATCGGTGCGTTGGGATGCCTGATGAAGGCGTACGCCATGCTGCCAGCGTTGGCGATCCACGCGTCCGCGCGCGTGATGATGGCGGCGCGCACAGCGCGCTGCAGGCGCGCATCCACAACGTTGCTTGGGCAGCGCGCATAGGCCCACGCCGCGCGACGTTGATCATAGTTCTTGTACTCGTCCAGTGCCGCCGCGGGATTTTTCGCCCAGACGCAGGCGGCCGCGAAATCGGCGCGGTAGCGCGTGGCGCCGGTCGTCAGCAGCAATTCGGCCGCGGCATAAGCCTTGGGTGAATCGAAGTGGCGCAGCATCTGTTCGGCGTTCGCCGGCGGGTGCGCGCAAGCCCAGTCATAGGCCCGCACCGCTTTGTCCAGGAACGTCGCAGCCCTTTCGCGATGCCCGAGCGTGACGAGAATCCGCGCCGCTTGCGCCAGCGCTGCCGCAAAGACAAACGAGCCCTCGGCGTCCTTGGCGTAGGCATAATCGCCCAGCACATCCAGTTCGACGGTCTGGATGAAATTTGGATCGCCGTTCGACTCGGTGCCGTCGAACACGCCGCCATCGCGGTCTTGCAGGCCGACCCACAGCCGCAACGCCCACGCGGCTTCGTCAAGGATGTCCGGAATGCCGTTGGTGTTCTCCGGAATGCTCTGCTGCCCATCATAGAACTTCTGTGGTGCCACCTCGTAAGCGTCCATCAGCGCTTGTGCGACATCCAGGTGCGAACGCGGATTGTAGTCGCCCGCATCGTGATGGCCGCCCCGTATTTTGAGCGGCGCATGGGCGCGGTCCACCAAATGCGCCAGCTGCTTCCATTCATGCGGCTCGTAGCGCACCTGCGTGGTGGGCACGACGCCATTAGTGTGACACGCAATTCGCCGCCATGCCGAGTATGGCGGCTTGAGCTCGATGCCGCAGCGCTGGGCGAACATGGCGCCACTCTGGACACGAAAGGCCCGTTCATACACGCCGTTGCCGACAGCGAAGCCGATACTGCGGCCGACCTGCGGCACGCTGACAAAATACGCGCCGGTGCCCGCGAGCGCCGTGAAATCGAGCACGTAGACGTTTTCGCCGGAGTAATCCGCCTTGTCGTAGCCTTCATCGCACGCGCCGGACATGTGTACCAGGCGTGCCATGCCCGTGAATACCGCGGCGCCGCTCGCCTCGTCGCAGACATAAAACACCGGCGGCGGTTCAAACAGCAGCGCGGGATTGGCCGGCGCGGCCGGGCGCGCTCCCCTGCCCTGCTCCGGGAACGAGCCCATCCAGCGCCCGAGATAGCCGACCTTCGGGCCGTCCGGCACATAGCCGATCTGATTGACCTTGAGCGAGGCGCTCAAGCTCGCGCGTTCCCGGAATGTGATTGCCGCATTGTCCGCCGCGCGCGTCACAACCGGGCTGACGGTCACCGCAATCGCATCGCCATCGCAGAACGGCCGCGCCAACTGCAGAAACACGTCATGCACCGGAATGGCCTTGAACGGCCAGCCCGCGGGCAGATACGCATCCACTTTCGTAATGCGCCCCAGCGCCGTCACCGCGGCAGCAGCACCGTTGATGCTGACCTGATAGTTCGACGCGACCGCACCGGCGACCGGCGCAAAATTCGGACCGAACTCCAGCGCCACAATGCCCGGCCCCACCGGCGTCAGCGCGCGCAAGCCCAGCACGGCAAGGTCAATGTCGGACGTCAGTGCGGGTGCCGTCATGTCCTCTGGATAACGGAACTCCTGCGCCGTCCGTGCGCCGGTGATCATGGTTGCGTGCGCGCCTTGGGCAAGGACATGGTAGACGCAGCCCGACTGCAGTGCCTGCGGCAGCGTCAAGGCAACCACACTCCGCTCAAAACGCTCAAACCCGCAGCCCGGCACTGCCACGGCCTCCTGTTCCGCCCGCACCGCCGCGCGCACCGGCTGCACGAACTTTTCGTAGGCATAGGCCGGATCGTCAAAACTAATGATGCGGTACGCCGCGGGTTCGGCACTCGCGTCGCGATTGACGCTCAACCCAATCACGAGTGTCACCGTGTTCGATCCGGTCGGCCGGGCCACCCGCACGCCCAGCGACGCGCGCACGGCCGGGCGATTGTCCGTCGCGGCGCGGAAGGCATCCAGCGGCGTCGGCGTGGCCGCCGGCTGTGTCGAAACAGGTGCAGTGCGTTGTACAAGCGTGGTGGATGCCGCCGGCGTTTGCACACGCGGCGGCGGCGCTTGCCGGCATGAGCACAGTGCCGCCACGCACACCAGCAGCACGCCGCAATGCAAGGCCGAACACAACAGCCGGCGCCGTGGCATTATCTTCTTCTGCCGCACCCGAGGAACGTCAGCGCCATCATGGCGGTCGTGACCACGGCGGATTCCGGCAGCGTCACGGCACTGTTCGAGACGCTTTCGGCCGAATGATTGCCCATGCCGTCGAAGGCCCTGACTGTGTAGGCATAGCGCGTGCCCGGCAGGAGTCCGCTGTCGGTGTAGTTCGTCTCCCCCGCAGTGCCGGTACCAACACCGTCGCGAAACACATCATAGCCCGCCACAGCCACGTCGTCCGTGGAGGCCGACCACGCCAGCGTCATTTGCGTGTTGCTGACGGCGATGGCCGCGAGGCCCTGCGGCGCAGTTGGCGCGTTGGTGTCATTGGCACGCATGCGTTTGAAACCGCCATAGCTGGGATAGGCCGGCTCACTAACCAGCCGCACGCTCGCAAGGCCGGGCGCCTGCCAGAACGAGCGCTGCTGCTCATTGCTGCCGGGCACGCGCACCAGCGCAACATGATCCACAATGATCGTGCACGCGACCGCCGACTGGCGTTGGAAGGGCGAGAGAAACGCGACCGCAATCAGATCCTCGCCCGTCAAGGGCAGGTTCTGCATGAAGCGGTTGCTGTAGCTGCCCATGCCGTACGCGCACTGGAAGTCAGCAAATGGAATCACCAGCGTGCGCCAGGTGTCCTTGGCCACGTGGCGCCGCGCGTGATAGTGCGCAAAGGACAGGTCCGTCAGAAAACGAATCGTGTAGTAGGAAAGGTTGCAACCATAGCCGATGTCAGGGCCGGCCAGCATCTCCGGCGTCGGGCCGAAGCGGGCCCAGTCGAAGGGCTGGTTGGTGGGCGCGATCATGATGAAGAAGTCCAGCGGATAACTCTCGCTGGAACCGTACAGCGTGGCGTTCTGCCCGCCCTGGGCCTTGAGCGTGAAACTGACGGCATTCGCGCCATTGGTGCCGCGCGTCTTGATGGCCACCCACGACATCTCCTCCGCGAACTTGGCCCGCGCCGACAGCGAGGCGCCGCCGATGCTGCCTTGCCCAACGTGCGTCAACACCGCCGGCTCGCGCGCCACGGGCGTGGTGCTGAGCCACGACATGGCGAAGTCGCTCGTCTGATTCTCCGACATGTACAGCGTGAACGCGTTTGAAATGTCTTGTTCGAAATCGGCGATGGTCATGACCTGCGTGACGTCCTGCGTAACAAACTGCGGGAAGGGCTTGCTCAGCCCGGAGGCAATCAGTTCGATTTGATCAATTAAAAACTCGCCCGATGAGCCCTTGAACATCGTCACCCGCGGCGCTTCCTGCACCCAGCGGGTGAAGGCGATCAACGGTGACGCCGTGCTGTACGACGCGCGCCGGTAGTTGCGTATCAGGGGCACATTCAGCGGCAACTCGACCGTCACCCATTGCGGCGGAACACCGGTGGCGAGTGTCGCGTAATCGGCGTACGTGTCGCTGTTGCCACAGTAGATCGTGGCGGTGCCAACAGTGATGATCAAGCGGCCGCTGAGCACTTTCACGCGCAGGCGGATGGTGTCCGCCTCGGGCGGAAAATAGGCTGCGCCAAGCGTGTGGACGTCATAGTAGTCCTTGGCCCAGGTCGTGTTGGTGATCGTGACTTGCAGGCAGCGCGCGCCATAGGGCGTATCGCTGCTGAACGCCAGCGTGATGGGCGACTGATAGCCGGCGCCGGGCAGTGCGCCGGATTCGTAGTCCTGGATGACCGCGACGCGGCGCTCTGCCATTGCCGGCGCTGCCAGCAACAGGACTGCGCCGGCGAGCACCGCGACGCGGCAGTACCAAGGCGCCGTGGTGCGCCTGCGCGCGTGCCGTGCCGTGCTGTGCATGTCTTCCCCGATAGTCGTGCTACACCGATTTATTAAGGCGATCGCCGCCGGACAGCACCCGCTGCGCTGTACCGTCTTTATGGTAGCATTGTCCGCGCCGGCTGTCAAGTGATAAACCGGTTGATATTTCAGCCCATGATGACGTCGACCTGATGTGTTTTGCCGTCACCCAGTACCGGCACCAGCGCGGTGCGCAAGCGTTGGCCGTCAAGATGCACACTTTTCACGCCAGTGCTCACGCCGCGCGGATTGTGAATGACAATAGCGTAGGTCGCGCCGCGAAAGACGCGCCGGACATGCACCTTCTGCCAGTGGCGCGGCAGGCACGGCGCGATGCGCAGTCCGTCAAACTCGCGCTGCACGCCGAGGATGCCCTCGACCAGCGTCAGGAAAGCCCATGCTGCCGTGCCGGTCGCCCACGCCCCGGTGTTGCCGCGCCCGGCCAAGGTGGCGTGCTCATAACCGACGCGGCAATTGGTGAATGCAAACGGTTCGGCGCAGGCGTTCTGGTTGCGCGGCGATGAATCCGCGCCGCCGCCCGGCATGATCGTCGACCATAAACGCTGGGCCGCGTCACCATGGCCCGTCGCGCAATATGCCGCAATCAGGAAGCACACGGCATGATTGTAGACCGAGCCGTTTTCAATCGCACCTGGGCCAAAGCCGGTCAAGGCGCCAATCCCGCGCACTTCATCGCGATAGGCCGGCCACAGCAGTTGCGGGCCGAGATATCCATCCATGTTTTTCTCAATGACGCTGAACAGTTGCTGGGTGCGTTCGGCGGTATTGATGCCAGCCAGCACCGACCACGTCTGCGGATTCAAGAATACTTTGCCCCAGCGATTGCGGGCCGAGCCGATCCATTGGCCGTCATCATTGATCGCCGCGCGATACCAGCCGCCGTCCCAGCCATGCTTCTTGATCGCGGCCGTGAGCGTGGCGGCCATGCGGCGGCATGCGCGCGCCTCGCGCCGGTCGCCCACGAAGGTCGCCACCTCCGCCCAACACTTCAGCGCCTGCACCGTGGCGATCGACAGCCAGACGGATTCGCCCCGGCCCTGCACGCCCACTTGGTGCATCGTGTCGCACCAATCGCCGTGATGTATACGCACCAAGCCGCGCGCGCCGCGATCATGAAACAGGAACCGCAACGCGCGCCGGACATGCTCAGCCACCGAGCCCGGCGCGCGCCGCGCGCGCGCCGGCGCCTGCGGCAGGAACGGCAGGCGTTGTTCAAGAAATCCCATGTCGCCCGTTTCCTTCAGGTAGGCCGCCACGGTGCGCGCAATCCACATCGGGCTGTCGGCGTAAAATTCATCCTTCAATGCGGCGGCCACGCCGCCCCATGAGCGCACACAGCGGCCCGATGCATACTGATGTTGCAAGGCCTGCTCAATGTTCCGGCGCGCCCGCCCGGGGTCGAGCGCGCAGACGCCTTCGGCATCTTGCAGCGTATCGCGAAAGCCATGCGAATAGATGCGCGTCCACGCTGCATTAAGCAACAATTGATACGGCAGCCAGTAATTCGCAATGCGCGCCATTGCGTGGTCGGGCAGCTCGACCTGCACGGTCGAGCAGGCGGCGGCCCAGTGCGCCGCGACGGCCGTGCATGCGCGCGCCACCGCGCCACACGGGCTGAGATACTTGCGCCGCAGCGCCAGTACTTCGCTGCGCGTGGCAAACACGCCGGTCATGAAGGTCACGTCGGACCCGCCACCGCCGGCCACGGTGGTGTCGGTCGCAAGCGCGGCGAGAAACCGGTCGTCACCGCATTCGGCCGTGTTGGCGCAGCGCCCGTTGACGACCGCCGCCGGTCGATCCCACGAACCATTGCCGATAAAGGCGGGCTCAAGTCCGTCATAGCTGCTGACCGGCCCGCCCGTCAGCAGAAACCCATTGTGCGCGGCATGCTGGCGTTCAAGACTCTTGCAGTAAAACAGCATGCCGTTGGCCGCGCGGTCAAAATCACCGGGCGTCGAGTACCAATTGCCAAAGCGCGTGGTGAAGCCGCCCAGATCGAGATGATTGGCGGCAAACACGCGCAGCCGCCGGGCGCGCCGCGTCGTATTCTCGATCCGCACGCGCCAAAACTCGACCGGCGCGACGCGCGGCACCACGATGGTCAGCACCAGATGCAAACCACGCGGCCGGCGATGGAACTCGATGCTGCCGCGGCGGACGATGACTTCGCCGTCCTGCTCCCAATCGAGCAAGTCCCACCACGCGCCCGTGTCGCGATCGCGCACAAACACTTTGCGCGGCGTGTGCGCCCGGCGCAGTTGCGTGCGGTGATGGGCATCATCCTTGAACGTGGCGATGCCGCGGCCGGCGGTGTCAATGGCACTGATAAAATGGTCGTTCCACAAAAACACGCTCCACGGCGCGGGCGGCCGGCTGGTGATGTGGTAGGCATGGTCGGGTGCAAACGCGCCGAAGCGGGACGCATAGGCGTAGGCAGATGATGGTTTCATGAGCGTAGTATGGCAAAGGGCGCGGTTGAAGGTCAAACGGTGTATTACCGGGCGCAGGCCCGCCGGCGGCGGCACGCGGCGGGGCGCGCCCGAGTGCCTATGCCGAGGCAGGCCAGCGCGCCGACCGCCAACACGCCGGGCTCGGGCACGGACGACGCAAAGCGGCTGGTCCGGAGGCCGAGATCCAGTGCGCCCGTTGCCGGCGCCCACGCGGCGCGGGCCGTTGCGGAAATATAGCGCGGCGCGTAGTACCAGCCGCCGCCGCGCGTGACGGTGTTGGTTGCGCCGCGCACTGGCGCGGCCGGCCCTTTTGGAAACAGGACCGGACTGGCCGCGTAATAGGCGGGATCGTACCAGTCATTGCACCACTCGCGCACATTGCCGATCATGTCATACAAGCCAAAGGCGTTTGACGCAAAACTGCGCACCGGCAGGGTCGCGGGCCACAAAGCCAGCGTGGTGCTGCCGGTGGCATTGCACTGGGAGAAATCCATGAAGTGGCCCCACGGGAAGGCCTCGCCCGTCGCAGCCCCGCCCGCGGCATATTCCCATTGGGACTCGGTGGGCAGATGGTAGCCCGCGTTGGTCATCGCCGCGCTGTACCAATCGCAGGACCAGTCGCTGGTGCTGTACAGCGGTATGAAGCCGTCGCGCGCCGACAGATAATTGCAGAACAACACCGCGCCAAACCAGGTGACGTTCACGATCGGATGGTTGCTGCGCGACGCAAGCGCGGGTTGCCACACGCCGGCATTGTTGCTGAGCACCTGCGCCTGCACGGTCAGCCAGGCGACCGGCTCGCTGCCCGCGCCATTGAACCGGACCACGGCATAACAGGCATTGCTGGTGCCGTCATCCGTGGCGGGTGCCACGTAAAACCAAGTTGGCCGTTGATTTAGCATCTCGCAGAACTGCGCGATGGTCACTTCGGCCTCGCCCATCAGGTAGTGCCCGAGCATGACTGCATGCACCGGCAGTTCGTCGCTTTCATACGGCGCGCCGGAACACACCCGCGCGCCCATGCTGAACGTGTTGGATGGCAGCTCCCGCATGAGCATCGGCAGGTCGGCGCGGGCAACGCGTGCCAGGCACACCAGTGCAGAAATCAGATGGAGGCGCGCGTGTTTCACATCTCACATCTCAAATCACGGCATCCAACGATAGCCATACAACTCCTGCAACGGTTTTGGCGCGCGATTGGTCAAGCCGTTGCCCGGCCGCCAGCCGGGCGGCACCAGGCAGCCGTAGCCGACCACCTGATGAATGATGGTTTCGGACACGGTGTATTCACACACGCCCGCCGCGCCTTCGATGCACTGATAATTGCGCCAGGCGGGTATGTTGCTGCCCTGGCTCTGACCCGGGACGTCGAACGGCGGCGGCAGAAATGAGACGGCCACCGTCTTGGGATTGGGATACGGCATGCGCGTGAACGACGAACTATAATTAAGCGCATAGCCGCGCATGCGCCAGTCATAGGTCGAGCTGCCGATTGGCGCGTACATGGCAATGCCCGGCGACGGCTCGTCAATCCCGTCGTACATGCTGACAAGGTGCAGCAGCGAGACGGTGTTGTTCCAGCCCAGGCCGGTGGTGAAGATGAAGCCCATCGGCCGGCAGCCCAGCATGAAGTCGTTGACCAGGATGGCCTTGGCCAGGTAGTTCGAGTCGCCCGTGAGGATGAAGGCGGTCATCAAGTGCTGGCCATCACGCTCGAGGGTGCTGGTGCCCCAACTGCCGGGGCTGTCGGTGGTCTGGCGGTACGTCCGGTTGGTCAGCGCCAAGAGTGCGTTTGCCCGATCCAGCACATTCTGGCGGCACTCGTTGCGAATCGTGCTGCTGACGGCGGCCGGCGCCGTGCGCGCCATCAGGAAACAAGCCAGCGCGCTGGTGTCTTCGCGGTCATGATGCAACGCCGCATACGTGGCATTGACCAGCGTGGCATAGCTCGCCGCGCCCGAGGCAAGATACAGGCAGAACGGCGCGCGCCACTGCCACGGGCTGCGCTGGTAGTGCGGCGTGACCGGGAAAAAGTCGGCCGGCTCGTCGTAGCGGTACTCGCGCAGGCGGTAGACGTAGGGGCTCGCGCGCGCAAAACTCACATAGACATTCGGCGCATCGGGCGTGACGCGATACTCCTGCATGGCGGGATGCGCCTTGAAGATCGCGTCAATCGCCGGCGTATACTCGGATGTCGGCAGCCAATATGAAATGTTGCGCACGCGATTTGACACCTTCTGCGAGAACTCGTAGGCGTTGGACGCGGAATGAAAATAATCATTGGCTATGGCCGGGTTGAAGGGCTTGATCGCCCATGAGAACAAGGCCGCGGCAGCTGAGTACAGCAGCGCGCTGTAGCGATCCGGATAGGCGGCGAAGTACAGGTTCTTGTCCAAGTACGGCAGTGGCTGCTGTGGATGCGATTTGGCCTCGAAGCGCACGGACGTGCCGCCATCCGGCCGTTGCGACGTGCGATAAATGCGCAGCAGCCAGGCAACTTCGTCGAGGATGTCGGGCACGCCGTTGCCGGATTCGTCCATGTTGCAGGTGCCGTCCACCAGCGCGTTGGAATTCATCAGGTAGGCCGAAATCAGGCTGAAGGCGCCTTGCAAATGATATGGGCGCTTGTCGAAATCCGCGGCGTCGTACCAGCCGCCGAAGCAGTTGGTGATCAGGTGCAAGGCATCGAGTTTCTGAACCCATTCCGGCCGCGAGGAAGGATCGGCGTAAAACGCATCGTAGTTTGTCTCGCCGGGAATGGCGCGCATCTTCCACATCTCGGCGGCCGCCTGCTCAAAGTAACCGATCACGCCAGCCGTGTTCACGCCAACGGCCCCGGCCCAGTCTTGGTCGACGGATGCGCAATGCGACCGGTATGTTTTCAGGTGGCCGGCCGGCCGCGCCCACATCAAGCGGTTGGATGTCACCGCGAAGCCGCTGCGGTGCTGGTACAGGCCCTTCATCACCATGTAGAATGGCGCGCCGTACACATCCGGGCCAACTTTGAACGGCCACGAGCGGCCCACGCCGGGCACACTCAGGTAGAATGTGCCCGTACCCCTGAACGCGCTGAAATCCATTTGGTAGACATATTCGCCAATCCGCTCGACACTGGCCGTTGACGGGTCGTAGCGCAGCGTGACCGGGCCGCTGAACACCGACGTCACTGCCGCGTCGGCCATGAGGTTGAAGCGCGCGTTGGTGACGGCCGGGAAACCAATCGGTCCGTAGGTCCCGCCCCACGCGCCCATGTAGGCGTACTTCTCCGGCGCCCAGTCAAGGTAGCCGACTTGATTGGCATGCATGGCCCAACTGATCGAGCGTTGCTCGTCATATAGGAAATTGCCGGAGATGCCGCTGCCAAGCAAGACCGTGTAACGGCAGCCGTTCGACAGTGCCGTCGGCAGCTTGATCCATGAGTAGTTCACCACGTGGCACAGGCCGCCAACTGGATCGCCGGATTGCCGGTCACGCCATTGGCGGATGCTGTTGATGAAACGGCCTAGGGCAACCGGCGGCTGCGGCGCCGCGTAGGCCGGATCATCGGGCGAACTGACGCGGAAGAACGCGGCGCTGTTCAACGGCAGGTCGTACTTCGGCCGCACGACCGGCATCCAATAGTCGTGCATGTCGCCGACTTTGAGCGGATACTCCCACGCGGCCGACACGCCGTTGACATGATTGCTGTAGATCAACGCGTAGCGATTGGTGATGCCGCCGCCGAAGGCGTACATGTCGGTCTCGACAATGTCGGCCCAATAGTTCGACATGAAGTCGTTGACAACGCAAATCCATTCGTGGTTGACGACATACACGTCCGTCACGCCGCCCGTGCAGCTGGCCGTGACAAAGCCATACGCAGTGGTGGTGAAGCCGGCCTCGGCCGGCGTGCGCACGGCGCCCAGGACGAACGCCATGGCCAGAAGCGCGGCACACTTTTGCAGGTGGCCCGCCCGGTCGTGGTCAATCAACATGTATAATTCCCTGATGATTCATCGGATGGTTGAGTATACCATAACGGGCGGCGCGGTGTCAATGCCATGCCGCGCGATAAAACGGTTTATTAAAGGCATGCGGCGCGGCGCGGCGGTGTTGACGCATGCATGGATATGTGCTACAATAAAGACATGCCACTCATCCACATCAACCGGCTGTACCGCTGCCGCCTCGGACTTGCGCTTGCATGTCTTGTCTGCGGTGTGTCGCGTGCGCACGCCGTCCCGACCACCCTCACCGTCGAGAGCAAGAATTATCTCAGCGTCGGGTTTTCCGGCACGGTGTCCCTGGCACAGTTGACCCTCACCGGCAACTACAGCATCAGCAGCCCGACTGATCCGAATTATGCGGTGGCGCGCCGCCCCGTGCGCGTCGGCCGGCGCAGCCAATTGCTCCAGTTTCCGCGCTATCCGAACTATTCGCTGAACGCGACCAATGGCCATTGGGCCTATCTGGAACTGCCCGCCGCGCTGGCCGATGGCCACGCCTACACCGTGCGCGTGCAGAACGTCGCCGGCGCGACTATTGATCTGGGGTGCCGCCGCGACGACGCCGGCTTGCGCAATGGCAACATCAAAGTGAACCAGGTGGGCTATCTGCCGGATGCCACTACCAAATTCGGCTACTTGGGCGGCTTTCTTGGCAACTTGGGTGCGCTGCCACTGGCGTTTGCCAGCACCGCCTTTGTCTGCCGCGTGGCGGACGGCGTGGCGGTTTTTGCCGCACCCGTCACGCTGCGCGCTGATCAAAACAAGAGTTATACTAATCCGGCCTATGTCGAAAAAAGCATGACCGGCGAGAGCGTCTATCAATTCGATTTCTCCGGGCTGACCAACATGGGCAGCTATTATATTGCCGTGCCCGGACTGGGCATCTCGCCGCCGTTCTCGATCAGCGCCGACGTGTACTGGCAGGTGTTTACTAATGTGGCCCTGGCTGTCTATCTGCAGCGCTGCGGCATCGCAATCAGCAATCCGTTTTCAGCCGTGTTTCAGCACGGCGTGTGCCATACCCAGGCGATGGAACTCACCAGTTCGTCCGACATTGACGGTTTCATCACCGCCGGCACCGGCCTCGGCCAGTACATGCACGGGCTGCACGGCGGCTATCACGATGCGGGCGATTACGACCGACGCGTCTATCACCTTAATGTTGCGCGCCAGATGCTCGACCTGTTTGCAATGCTGTCGAACAAAATGACCGACACCCAATGGCACATACCGGAGGCGGGCAATCACATCCCCGATGTGCTCGATGAAGTGAGCGGGGGTTTGAACATCTGGTTTCAACTGCAGGATCCGGTCGACGGCGGCGTGCGCGGTGGCACCGAGCGCCTTGCAGAAGGCGGCATGGACGAGCCGGTCGCCGACCCGCGCCTCGATTATTATGTGTTTGGCAAATACCTGGTCAACAACAACGGCGTCGTGCAGGCCTCGGCTTGGTTTGCCGCCGCCGCGGCGCAATTGGCGCGCAGCATCTTGCCCTATGACGCGGCCCGCGCGCAACAGGCGCTCGATGCCGCACGCCGTGCCTATACCTATGCCGTGGCGCACGCCGCGACGGGCGCCGACCAAGCCGATGCGGCCGCCGAATTGTTCTGCACCACGGGCGACACGGCTTATCAGCAGGATTTCCTCACGGCGGGCGTGTCCGAATCGTTTTCCTATGCGCAATGCACCCTGCCCGCTGCCGATGCGGCGGCGAAGTCGGCCTGCCGCGCGTACTGGCTTGCGCGCGCCAGCGACGCCGTCACGTGGGTGAACACCTACAACAGCTATCGCTGCGCCCGCAATCCCTACACCCAGATCCGCTTTGGCGGCGGCACCGGCGGCCATGGCTACACTTGGAACTTGTGCAAAGGATTTGCCTTGAGCGGCAATGTCAACTATCTCGCCGCAGTGCAGCACGACTGCAATTACCTGTTGGGCTGCAATCCGCTTGGCCGCTCGTGGATCACCGGCGTCGGCAGCGCGCCACCCGAATTTTTCCTGCATCGCCAGCTCATCATTGATGGCCGCACCAATATGCCGCCCGGCTACCACATCTACGGCCCGTTCGTCAAATCGAGCAATAGTGATTATTACGGCACGCATTACGAAACGTTCTGGACCAATCTCTATCCCGCCACACTTGCGTATCCCAAGCTGCGCGCCTACGTGGCGTCGGAATGGATGGCGGGCATGAACGAGTTCACGATTACGGAGACACTGGCGCCCAGTTTCTGCGTCTTCGCCTTCGCGCATCTGGCGCCGCTGCCGGCGCCCACGCCGCCGCCCGACCCGCTGCCGCCGGGTATTCTGGTCATCACGCCGCCGGCCGGTGCGACGGTCACGTCCGCACTGGCGACGGTCAGCGTGCGCGTGGATGACAATCAGACGGTCGTGGCCGTGCAGATTAATGCGCAAATGACGACGGGCGGGCCGCTCTACGCCAGGACGATCGTGTTTGACGAAGGCACCAATTGGCTGCAGGTGGTGGCACGCGACGCGAGCGGCAATGGCTCGACCACACGCTGGTGGGTGGTGAGTTCGCTGCCGGAGCCGGCCGGCGGGCTGCTGGCGTTGCTGTGCGCCGCGGCGCTGCGCCGTTGGCGCCAATAAAATCTCCATGCCGTGCGGCGGGGCATCCGCTGCGCTGGCGCATTCGAGGCGCAGGGCTATTTGTTCCTTGGTCCGATACTTCGGACGCACGGCGCGTGCCTTGGGGACGGTCAAGCCGGCGGTTGGATCGGTCGCGGTGTATTGGCGCTGATTCTACTTGTAAACTATTTATGTGCAGGGCTTTAGAAGGGAGAGCGGGGGACGGGACTCGAACCCGCGACCAACAGCTTGGAGGGCTGTGACTCTACCAATTGAGTTACCCCCGCAAGGAAATTTGTTTTGCCAGACAAAACAAATCTACATGGCAAACAAAAGTGTTTAACGCTTTGAGAACTGGAACTTCTTGCGAGCGCCGGCCTGCCCGTATTTCTTGCGCTCCTTTTCGCGCGCGTCGCGTGTCAGCATGCCGGCCGCCTTGAGCTGTTTGCGGGTCGCGTCGTCAATCAAACTCAGCGCGCGCGCAATGCCGTGCCGCACCGCGCCGGCTTGGCCGGAGACGCCGCCGCCTTGGGCGTTGACGCGCACATCGAAACGGCCGGCCAACTGCGTGACCACAAACGGCGAGGTGACCATCGTGACCAGCGACTCGATCGGCAGATACTGCGCGACCGGCGTATTATTGATGACAATCGTGCCGGCGCCGGGCGTGAGGATCACGCGGGCCGTGGAACACTTGCGGCGGCCGGTGGCAGAATACGTGGCGGTGAAGACACGCTCATCCCGGCGCGGAATCGGCGTGACCACCGGTTGCGGCGCGGGTGTTTCAGTAACGAGGGACTGGATATCAGGATTGTCGGTCATACGCGAAAATGAACGGGCTCACATTAAGGAAGGACAACGGGTTTCTGGGCGCCATGCGGATGGGCGGCGCCGGCATACACTTTTAGTTTTTTGAACATGTGCCGGCCGAGCGTGGTTTTCGGCAGCATGCCGCGCACGGCGTGTTCGAGGACCCGCTCGGGATGCTTTTTGAGGACTTCCTGCACGGTGCGCACGCGGAAGCCGCCGGGGAAGCCGGAGTGCGAGTTGTAGTGCATGTTTTCGGGCTTGCGGCCGCTCAGGTGCACTTTCTCGGCATTGATCACGACGACGAAATCGCCGGTATCCACATGCGGGGTGAAGGTCGGTTTGTTCTTGCCGCGCAGAATCAACGCGATCCGCGTGGCGAGGCGGCCCAGCACCTGGTTCTCTGCATCGAACAGGAACCACTTGCGGGTGATGCCCTCGTTTTTTGCCAAAAATGTTTTGTTCATAGTAGAGTTCATAAAGCAGTATTACTGTTTAGAGCCGGTAAGTATAGCAAAACTGGGCGCAGATGTCAAATCGGGTCGGCATCGACGATCAATTCAACACCGGTGACGCGGGTGGCGCGCACCACCGGCATGATGACTTCAGCCAGTGCGGCGCGCACGGCCTGGGTTTTGATCGTCAACTGCCAGCGGTGAAAGCCATGCGCCAGCGCCAGCGGCGCGGGCGCCGGGCCGAGCACGCCGAAGATGCCGTGGCGGGCGATGTCGCGGCGGGCCAGTGCGACCGTGAGATCGTTGGCCAGGTCGCGGGCGGTGGTGATCACGGCGGCTTCGTCGCGGCCCTTGGCAAGCAGATTGACAAAATGGGTAAAGGGCGGATACGAGACGTCGCGGCGAATGCGCAATTCGGCATTGGCAAAGCCGTTCCAGTCGCCGGCGACAGCCATGCTGACGGCGGGCGCCTCCGGCGCGAACGACTGAACGATGACGATGCCGGGTTTGCTGCCACGGCCGGCGCGGCCGGCAACTTGGGTGATCAACTGGCAGGTTACCTCGGCCGAACGGAAGTCCGGCACATGCAGCGACGTATCGGCGTTGATGACGCCGACGACGGTGACATTCGGGAAGTCGAGCCCTTTGGCGATCATCTGCGTGCCGAGCAGCAGGTCAATCTCGCCCAGCGCAAAGGCGTTGAGAATGCGGGCGTGGCTGCCGCGCGTGCTGGTGGTATCGCGATCCATGCGGGCAATGCGGGCGTGCGGAAACAGATAGGCCAGATGCTTTTCCACGCGTTGGGTGCCGAAGCCGCACAAGTTCAGCTTCGCGCGGCATTCCGGACAGACATACGGTGCGCGGTACTCCTCGTGATGGCCGCACAGGTGGCACATCAAGCGTTGGCGGGTGACGTGATAGGTCAACGAAACGGCGCAGGTGGCGCAGCGCTTGACAAATCCGCAGGACGGACAGGTCAAAATCGGGCAATAGCCGCGCCGGTTCAAGAAGAGCAGGGCCTGCTCGCGCTGTTGCAGGCATTCCTCCAAGGCGCTGCGCAGCGGGCGTGAAATGACACTTAGTTGCGGCGCGACGCGGGCTTCGTCACGCATGTCGACCAGCGTGATGGCCGGCATGGCACGCGCGGCGACGCGTTCGGGCAAGCTCAGCAAGGTGTATTTTTTCTTGCGCACGTTGTAGATGCTTTCCAGCGCGGGTGTTGCGCTGCCCAAAATGACCGGGCAGGCTTCGAACTGGGCGCGCACAACGGCAACATCGCGGGCGTGATAGCGCGGCTGTTCCTCGGCTTGCTTGTAGGTGTGCTCATGCTCCTCATCGACGACAATGACGCCGAGATCATGGATGGGGGCGAAGACCGCCGAGCGCGCCCCGACCACAATCCGCGCAAAGCCGTCGCGAATGCTCCACCATTGGCGGCAGCGCTCGAATTCGGTCAGCTCACTGTGCAGGACGGCGACGCGCGCGCCAAAGCGGGCGCGAAAGCGCTCGACCGTCTGCGGCGTCAGCGCTATCTCCGGCACCAGCACGAGCGCCCCCTTGCCACGCTCCAGCGCATCGTGGATCACCCGCAGATACACTTCCGTCTTGCCACTGCCGGTGACACCGTGCAACAGAAACACGCGAAACGTATCCCGCGCGGCCAGAATGGTCTGCACGGCGTCTTGTTGCGCGGCGGTTAGGGACGGCGCGCCGGCTGGCACCGTGCTGTCCTCGGCCTCACCGCACCAGTGTTTCTCGAGTGTAATTGTGAGCCAGCCCTGCTGTTCAAGGGCGCGCACCGTGGGCACCTGGCATTCCGCCCGCGCGGTCAATTCGCTCAGGCGCATCAGCCGGGGCGCATCCGTTGACGCTGGCTGCCCGACGGGCGCGGCATAGAATTCGGCCACCTGTCGCAGGATGCCTGCCTGGCGTGGCGCGCGCCGGCCCAGCGCGGAGGCCTGCGCGCGTAATTCCTCGAGCGGGCGCGCCGGCCGCACCACGTGGACATGCACGGCCGCCGCCGTGCGATGCCGCACCGCCGCGGGCAGGCAACTGCGCAAGACACTGCCCAAGGGGCTGGCATAATATTCGGCGATGAACTGCGCCAGCTTCAGCAGCGCCGCGGTCACGACCGGTTCCGGTTCGCAAACCGCCAGAATGTCTTTGTAGGTGATGGCGGCATCGGCGGGCGGGTCCAGTGCGATGACATACCCGGTGCGGGTTGCGCGGCCGAGCGAGGCCCGCACCCGCATGCCGATGCAGATCAGCGCGGCGAGTGACGCCGGCACACGATAATCATACAAGCGATCCAGGCGGCCCTCGAAGGCCACACGCACACGGGCGACAGCCGCAGGTTTTTGGGGTTCGGGGTTCAGGGTTCAGGGTTTGGGTTTTCGGTAAATTCTCGCGCGACGCGATAATTTATCGGCGTGGCACGTCAAGAACGGGCGAGGAACTCGAGCACCTTTTTCATATCATCCCACACATTCCGGCGATGTTCGGGCGTGTAATTGCGCAACAGATACGCGGGATGAAACGTGGGCATGACCGGTATGCCGCGGTACTGGTGAAATGTGCCGCGCATGCGGCTGATCGGGGTGGCCACGCCGGTCAGAAAATGGGCGGCGTAGGCGCCCAGCGCCACGATCACGCGCGGCTGCACGATCTCCAGCTGCACGTTCAGAAAGGGCGTGCAGTTGGCCACTTCGTCCGGCTGCGGCTCGCGATTGTTGGGCGGCCGGCACTTGAGAATGTTGGCGATGTAGACCTCATCACGGGACAAGCTCATGCCCTTTTCGATAATGGTCATCAGCAACTGCCCGGCGCGCCCGACGAAGGGAATCCCCTGTTTGTCCTCGTCCTGGCCGGGCGCTTCGCCCACGAACATAATCTGCGCATCCGGACTGCCACAGCCAAAGACGAGCCGGGTGCGGTTGCGCACCAGCGCGGCACAGCGCGGGCAGGCGCTCATGAAGGCCTGCAGCGCGTCGAGCTGTATGCGCTTGTCGCCGGGCGGGCGCACAAAGCCGTAGTTGCCCGCCGTGTCACCGGCATCAGCATCATGCAGCAAGGCTGGCGCGACGACCGCCGGCGCGAGCGGCGCGGCCGTGGTGGTTGCAGGTGTGCGGGAGGGCGGGAGGGCGGAAAGCGTGGGCAGCGCGGCTGCGGCGGAGGCAGGAGGAGCGGCGTGGTGGAGTAGTGCAGGAGTGGGCGGCGCGGGCAGGCGCGTGAGGTAGAGCGTGTCATAGTCGCCTTCCGCCGCCGTCTGGATCAGGAAATCGCGCAGCTGCGCGTGCACGGATGGCGCGGCCATGTCAGCTCCGGCGCGGGCCGTGCGGCCCGCGCGATTTTTGATCGCGGGCGGCATCCGTGGGCCGCCCGCGCGTGCCCCACAAGCGGGTCACATCCAGCACGCCGAATTTTTTGAAGCCGGCCAACGTAATGATGGTCAGCACAAACAAGACAATGCCGGCATATTGATTTTTCTTCAGGGCCAGCACGAGGGCCGCCACGCCCAGCAGCAGGCAGAAGCCGTACAAGACCAGCACGGTTTCCGGATGCGACAGGCCGCTCTCCATCATTTTGTGATGGATATGTTCGAGGTCCGCTTGGAAGGGGTTACGGCGGCGCGCGGTGCGGCGCAGAAACGCCAGCACCGTGTCCAGAATCGGCAAGCCCAAGGCAATCACCGGCACGATCAGGGCGACGGTCGTCGTGCTGATTTGCGCGCTGCGCACGGCGGTGCAGGCGATCAGAAAGCCGAGGAACAGGCTGCCGGCGTCGCCCAGAAAAATCCGGGCGGGATAAAAATTGAAACGCAAGAATGCCACCGCCGCGCCCAACGCCGCCACGCTGGTGATCGCCGAAAACACAAAGAACGTGTATTGCTCTGGGCGTGTCTGCATCAATTGCAGCGAGTTGGCAAAGGTGACACCGCACACAATCAGCACGATGCCGGTCGCCAGACCATCCAAGCCGTCCGACAGGTTGACGGCATTGGTGATGCCGACCAGCCAGACGATCGTGAAGAGCAGGGCGACGATCATCGGCAATTCGAGGGTTGGGCCGAACGGATTCGTGATCTTGCTGATGACCAGGTCTTCATGAATGACAATGCAGGCCGCGACAATCTGAAACGCGAATTTCGGCAGCCAACTGGCGTGGCGCACGTCGTCATAGACACCCAGGCCCAGCATCACCAGCAGGCCGGTGAAAATCGCCACGGATTTTGCGCTGAGCAGATCCCGGGCGACAATCGGGCTGAGCAATGCCGCCAGCCCCAGCGCGACGGCCACTGCAATGAACATCGCCACGCCGCCCAGCTTGGGCACCGCGCGCTGATGAATGTGACGCGCGCTCGGCCGGGCCATGGCGCCCAGACGTGGTGCCAGCCGGATCAAAACCAGCGTCAGTCCATACGTCAAGAGCAAGGCAACCACAAACACGAGCGCATACAGGGTGTAGCTGATCTCGCCCTGCCGGCCGCTGAACAGTTGCTGCAATCGTTGGAGCTGATTCATACCAAGTCATTCATTATACAAAAAATGGTGGGCGTTGCGGGATTCGAACCTGCGACATCCACCTTGTAAGGGTGGCGCTCTAACCAGCTGAGCTAAACGCCCGGATCACGCCGTGTCACCGATGCAGACGGCACCTTAACTATGGGCTGCACGCGCGGCGCGCGCCGGCGGGAGAGTATAGCAAACCCGGCGGTAAAGCACAACCGGCGGAAATGCCCTGGGACATGAGCGGCATGATCAGTGCGCCCTGTCGGCGCGGGTAGGATGGACATTTTTACGCCACGCCACGTTGATGGAATGCGACCTGTCATGCTGGTTGTATGTATGCATGTCTTTCAGTATCTATCAGCCTTGCAGCCACCAGGTTTCACGCGGCGCCGGAGCTGGGCATCATTGGAGATTTGCTATTTGCGGTGGAGTTCACTACACTAATGAACAGTATGTCAACCATGCCAATAGATAGACTGCGTTTTAATGCTCACGGAGCACACGATGAGTAAGCCGCCGACATGCAACACCGCCCTTCTTGCCTGGGTTGACGAAGCCGTCACGCTGTGCACGCCCGAACGGGTGCACTGGTGTGATGGGTCTGACGCCGAATACCAGCGCCTGTGCGATGAATTGGTGGCGCACGGCACCTTCACGCGCTTGGACCCGGCGCGCCGGCCGAATTGTTTTCTGGCACGCTCGCATGCCAGCGACGTGGCGCGCGTCGAGGACCGCACTTACATGTGTGCGCGCAACCGTGCAGAAGCCGGGCCGACCAACAACTGGGCGGACCCGCACGAGATGAAAGCCACGCTGCGCGGCCTGTTCAAGGGCTGCATGCGCGGCCGGACGATGTACATCATCCCCTTTTCAATGGGTCCGCTCGACGCGCCGATTTCAAAAATCGGGATTGAGATCACCGACTCGGGCTACGTCGTCACCAACATGCGGATCATGACCTGCATGGGCCAAGCGGTGCTGGACAAGCTCGGCGCGAAGGGCACGTTCATCCCCTGCCTGCATTCGGTCGGCGCGCCTTTGCAGCCCGGCCAGCAGGACGTCCCGTGGCCGTGCGAGCCGGATCCGAACAAAAAATACATCGTGCATTTTCCCGACGAACCCTCGATTTGGTCCTACGGCTCGGGCTACGGCGGCAATGCGTTGCTGGGTAAAAAATGTCTGGCGTTGCGGATCGCGTCGGTTGTGGCGCGCAAGGAGGGCTGGATGGCGGAGCACATGCTGATTCTGTGCCTGACCTCGCCGCAGGGCAAGAAGCACTACATCTGCGCGGCGTTTCCCAGCGCGTGTGGCAAGACCAATCTGGCGATGATGCAACCAACCCTGCCGGGCTGGAAAGTGACCTGCATCGGCGACGACATTGCCTGGATGCGCATTGGCGCGGATGGCCGGTTGTACGCGGTGAACCCCGAGACGGGCTTCTTTGGCGTGGCGCCCGGCACCTCGCAGCAGTCAAATCCGCATGCAATGGCAAGTTGCATGCGCAACAGCATTTTCACGAACGTCGCCTTGACGCCGGATGGCGATGTGTGGTGGGAAGACATGGGCGTGCCGGCGCCGGCCAGTGCGATTGATTGGAAAGGCAACGCGTGGACCCCCGACTGCGGCCGCAAAGCGGCCCACCCGAATGCGCGCTTCACAGCACCGGCGGAACAATGTCCGGTGATCGATCCCGATTGGCAAAATCCCGCGGGTGTGCCGATTTCGGCAATTCTGTTCGGCGGACGCAGGCCGAACACGATCCCGCTCGTGACCGAAGCGTTTTCATGGGAGCACGGCGTGTTCATGGGCTCGTCCGCCAGTTCGGAAACCACCGCAGCAGTGCTCGGTCAAGCGGGTGTCTTGCGCCGCAATTCATTTGCCATGCTGCCGTTCTGCGGCTATCACATGGGCGACTACTTCGCGCACTGGCTCTCGATGGCGCAGCGCACCGAGCGCACCAAACTGCCACGCGTGTTTTTTGTGAATTGGTTCCGCAAGAATGCCGAAGGCAAATGGCTCTGGCCCGGCTATGGCGACAACAGTCGCGTGCTGAAATGGATTTGCGAACGTATGGATGGCGGCGGCAAGGCCATCACAACGCCGATCGGCTATGTGCCCGCGCCCGACGCGCTGGACGTGACCGGCCTGCAGCTCAGCGCCACGGCATTGCAGGAATTATGCAGTGTGGAGCGCGCGCGCTGGCTGAAGGAAGCGGACGACATTGACGCCTATTACGCGACCTTCGACACGCACCTGCCCGCCGCCCTGCGCACACAATTGGATGAGCTGCGCAAACGGCTGACGCAGTCGTCTGCAAACGACAAAACGTGTTGATTGACGAACTGCATCCAAGGAGCCGGTCAGAACTTTCTTTTGATTGGTTTGACTGCTGCTTTATTCAGGTCCGACCCCCATGGCATCAAACGGTCTTGTGTTTCATAGAGTGCATGCCGGTCGCGCAGGGCAAATGTCTTTTGCGGGATACTTGCGCAACGCGAAGGCGGGCTTCTGTGCTGTTGGTCGTGTTCCGCATTTGGAGCGGGGTTTCGGGTTTGCTCCCGCTGCACCCCGTTGCTTTTTCCGACGAAAATCCATGGGGAACCTGATTGTGAAACTTCGCGCCAGCCAATTGCTCGCGACAGTAGAAATACGCCGTCGTGTTGCCGGCGGTTTCCATGAGCTGGCTGACAACATCTGTCAATAAACCAAGTCGCGCGTCAATTCCCGCCCCCGGTTCTGCCCGTTACTCAGCGACGATTTCCTTAACGGTGCTTGTCTGTGCCTTGCCAAGTCCGAAGCCGACAATACCCTGCGCAAGAAAGACAATGGATATGCTCATGATTACGGCGCTGCTGTAGGAGCCGGTGGCATCGGCAATCCACCCGCCAAGGCCGGGACCTGTCAGACCGGCCAAGCCGTAGCCGAGAAAGCATAGTGGATACAATCGCGGGAACAGGACAACACCAAAATACTCAACAATCGATGCAGCATAGACAACGAAACACCCGCCAAATCCCACACCGCTCACCAAGGCAGCTAGCAGCACCACATTGGTCTGCGGCTTTAGCAGAAAAGGAAATAGTGCGACGCCGAGAACGCCCAGCGAGAGTATGATAGTCGTCTGCGAGCCAAGTCGGTCATGAAGCTGTCCCCAAAAAATCCGTCCGACGGCATTGCCTATTGCAAACAGTGTAATACTTAGTGTCGCGCAGCGGCCGTCCAGGCCCATGCTCAGTGCCAAGGGTTTCAGATTGCCCACCGCCAACAATCCCGCAAATGTACCCGCAAACATGCCAAGACAAATGAGCCAGAACGTCGCCGAAGCGAGGTGCGTTCCGATGCGTTGTGGCGCACTTCTCGCGCTGCTGCGGTTTCTTCTTTCCGGCTCGCTCATAGCCATTGCACTGACAAACGCCACACCGCCAAGGACGATACCCACAACACGGAACACGCTCAGGACATTAATGTGGACGCTATCGAGCAGGAATACCGTCAAGGAACTAAGCAGAATCGCTCCGCCACCGAAGCCCGCCACCGCAACACCGGTTACCAGTCCCTTGTTTTTGGGGAACCATTGCATTCCTACCGTCAGCGGGCAGACGTAGCCGAACCCGATGCCTGCTCCGCTCACGAGGCCCAGGCCGGCGAGCAGCGCGGGGAAACTCCCGCCCGAGAAAGAAGCCAGGATATATCCCGTCGCAAACAGGATGGCGCCCACTCCCGCCGTCACGCGCGGCCCATGCTTCTGCAGCAGTCGCCCGGCCGGGATCATCGCCATTGTGAACACCGCGATCATGACCCCGAATATCAGACCGCACTGTCCCTTGGTAAGTCCGTAGCTGCTCGTCAAAGAAGGAACAAAGGCGCTCCAAGCGTAGATACCACCCAGAATCGTCTGCAAAACGACGCCGGCTGCGAGCACTATCCATTTTCGCATTGTCCCGCCTTCAAAAACGTTTCTGTGCTGACCGCCCTGATCAGTCGGTCGTTAATAGCCGCTCCTAATCCTGTGTTCGGTACGCGTTGAGCGACAATAAGGGAAAGCCCCATGCCATCAAATGCCTGGATGGCGCGGTTGAGGTTGCCAGCCGCTTCTGCCAAATCGCCGTCTGGGCTCAGACATTGAACTGGTCCCCGGAAAGAGCAGGTGCCGGAGCGGAAAAGAATAACGCCCACGTCGGAGCGGGTTGAGTAGCAGTCGATGTTTTCAACGACCGCAAGCGGCGTTGACGGCGCGCAATGTCTGGACAGCATGCCGGGGCTGACGGAGCTGTTTTTCCGCGTCTTGACGGCATACCCGTTCTGCACCGGACCGATGACGGCTTCAATGTCCTGCTGCGTTACAGCTCCCAGACGCAGAAGGACAGGGCAACGACCGGTTAGCGACAAGACCGTTGATTCGATGCCCACTCTGCAAGCCCCGGCGTCGATCAGGATATCGTCGTGGCTGCTCAGCTGATCCTTGACATGCCTGGCCGTAGTGGGGCTTGTACATCCGAAACGATTCGCGCTTGGAGCAGCGATGGGTATCCCGGCAAGACGGATCAGTTCGAGCGACCACGGGTTTGCCGGCATCCTGAGGGTCACCGTCGGAGTTCCGGCCGTCACGATGTCAGGTATCCTGGCCGATTTCAGCAGGACTTAGGGTCAGCGGTCCCGGCCAGAAGTTCTCGATCAGCGTTTGTGCTTGTTCAGGCACGTTGAGCACGAGCGGCTGCAGGTGCTGTTTGTCAGATACATGGACGATCAGCGGGTCGTGAAACGGCCTGACCTTGGCAGCGAAACTACGCGCCACGGCATGCGGATTTGACGCATCCGCGCCCAAGCCGTAGACTGTCTCGGTGGGATAGACGACCAGACCACCATGCCGGATCGCATCCGCGCCCGCCCGCAGAGCGTTGCAGAGATCCGCCGCGTGATTCGGATACTCGGCAATCCATGCTGCCGCGTCGGAGAGCGTATGGAACACGAGCTGGTCGGGCGGCAGTTCACCGAGCTGTTTCCGGCCATGCCCCGTCAGCAGGTACAGGCCGAAGGTCCCGAGCGTGGCACCGGTTAACACATCGTGTGGATGATCGCCGATGAAGAAGGAGTGGCGCAACGGCATCGGGGAAAGGCGCATCTGCTGCGGAACGCTGCGCACCCCGACATCCTCAATCAATGTGCCATCGCGATCCAGAAAGATTGCCGGACGAAGCTTACGCATTCGTCTTGTCTATGAATTGCTCGTAACCATGAATATCCCCGTTGGAGAGGCAGTAATCAATGATGTTCCTGCCAAGCTCGTCGAGGTCTGGCACCAAGGAATTTTTGATTTCCTCATGAAAGAACTCTGTCAGAATTCTGGCCCCTTCATCATAGGCATCCTGGCCGACTTCCGGCTGCGTATCAACCTGCAGAAACCACCGCGGAATCATCGTGCCTTCGATGCGCATGTTTTGGAGCGCATAGCCCAACAGCGGGCAGCGAGATGGGACGAGTTGATCAGACTTGAACTGGGCATGACCACGCCTTGCAAGGTAATCCCGCGTCAACCACTGCGGCATGAACCCGGTTTCCCATGCGCCAATATGCTGATTGGGAATCAGGATGTAACGGGTGTGGCTGGCTTCCACAAACTGCCGCAGCAACAGGTTGGCCTGCTCCACGCTTCGTCCGGTGGCGAAGGGCCAGTAGCTCCCGACGCCCTCACTGCTCATTTTCTCCTCTTCAACAATACTGGGATTGGAGTACCCTCTGGGCGAGACAAGACGCCACAACCAAGCCAACGCTGGCGGTAACAGGTGGAAAAGGCCAAGGATGCCATAGCTAGGATGCTGCTTCGTGCAGGGCGGTGTGCGCACACCGAACGAGCGAATGTCAACCGGAACGCTTTCGTTTACCACGCCCGGCACAATATCTCTGGGAATGATGACCCGGGGGTTCGGACACGGCTCGCCTGGCGCATCTTGAATATGGTCCCAGATCAGTGCGGTCCCGCCGGGCACAGCGTCGATGTTGAGGAACAGCAATGGTCGGGGAGGTGCAATGCTGATGCGCTCAAGATCGTGATCGGTTCCGTATGCAGCAATATGATTCACGCGGACAAACCAAGCGCTTTCCGCATCCATCAGCCATAGTCTTCGGTCGCCCCTCTGGAATGATGGATGGCACAGTCCCATGTCGTCACAGACGGGATGCAGATCGCAGGTGCGCTGAATCTCAAGATAGCGTTCCTCTTGCGTTGAAACATTCCGCCCCAGCAGCAAACGGCCATCGGACAGACGGTGCGGCTGTTGCAGCATCTCGCTCTTGCCGCCCCCGCTGGCGCCCTCGTGCATGAAGCTCACGATGTTGTCATACGGCGTAATGACTTGAACGGCAGAGCAGTGGGCCGTGACCCAGTTGCCTTGAACCCCCACATGGATGAGCGCGCCATAGACGCCTTTCTTGGCGCTTGGACCGGGGTATAAGTTGTATGAGAATATCTCGTGCACACCGACCCGGTTGTGCACCACCATCTGTTTGCCGCCGAAATGGGTATGACGAAATGGCGGCGCCACGTAGATGATCATCACCGGTTTGAACGGCCGCTGTAATTTCTCAATATTGACGACACCCTGTAATAATCCGAGGCCAAAAGCGAAAAAGCCCGCGTTGGCCGGGCAGATTGCCAGGGCATCCCCGCCCAAACCGGGTTGTCCCATTTCAAACCCGAACACCGCAAGATCCTGGCCTGCAAGCCAGGTGAAGGTTGCCTGTCGCAATTCCTCGAAGGAACCGCCAAAGCGGTCCTTGAAACGCTGCTTGTCGGATGGCTGTTCGTCGGCAATAACCATGCAATGCGGATCGCGCCGCCGCATGTATGGCTCCGCGTAGTTGACGCAGATGCCGTTCTTGACGCGGACGACCGTTGCCTCATCCACGGTCCGGCCATCCGGCAGTTCGTAGGAAACCTCCCATTGCTGATCGTTCCTGCCGCACGCCAAGTCCTCAAGCTCCTTGATCGAGGATGCCAATGTCACGGAGCCGGCTTTCTGAAGGATGCTCCTTGTTTCTTCCGGGAGCAACACGCTGCCTATGATGTCCTGCTGTTTCATTGCTTTCTCTCCTGTTGGCCTTGCGGTTTCCTGATGCCTTTGTCAGCACTCTGCTGTAGGTGTCCACCGGTCATTTTGGTAGTTGAAGCTGCGTCTGCACAGATAAGATCAACCAAGCTCCCAATGAGGCATTGTCGCTCAACAGGATGCCGAAGGTGCAGATTCCTGTGAATCCGGTATGTGTTGCAACGACCTGCTCGTGTCCGTATGATACATCCGGCTTCCGCCAGATCTGCGATGATCAGTTGAACGGCACGTTCAGTTATGCCGACTTCCTTCGCAATGTTGCGCATGATCATGGCGCTGTCGCGAGCGATACAGTGCAATACATGCGCATGGTTGGTCAAGAAGGTCCAGTGTGAAGTGTCAATATGGTCTTTTGGCATGAGCATCTCCGCTCCATGAATCGTAACAGCCGGCGTTTTCGTTCCGTTCCTCGTTCGTGTCTTGTGCGCATGTTCGTGCACGCACAGGGTTATATACGTAATATAATACACGATTTATATTTCGCATGTCAAGTGCCCACGTTGCCTCTCGTAAGAATGTGTCTGAAGCAGTACCATCACGTGGACCTCGCGCCACTAGGCGCACGCCCTGAGCTTAGGCATGCCGACACGCATAGAACTGACCCACAAAGGTTCATCCGTTACTTGCCGCATTGCCGCTGCACCTGCACTGCGCCTCTGAAAGCGGCGCCACAATGCGGACATGCGGCGTGTCAGATCAGCTCGTCTGCCGCAGCGGGCAGGATGCCCAGCAGCCAGGCCAGATCCACAACCGTGGTGCGCGCGCACTTGACAAAAGAGTAATGCTGAAGCGCAGTGGACCAAAACAGTCGCCGTGGGCGACCCAAGTTTCGTCGAGAGGGTGCAGCAGATGTTCCAGCATGCGCGCGCAACATGGCAAATGAACTGTTCAGGGCCGAGCCCAATGGCTCGTCACTTCAATCAGTTTTCCGATCTGGAGAGGGCAGGACAATGGCGCCAATGTCCGTGTTGATCGTGAACGGGCCGATCCCGATGTTCGTCTGCGCCACCGACAGGTACAGCGGCTTGTCGGCGGGGACATTCCGCAAGACGAATCGGCCATCATGGTCTGTGCCGATTCTCTTATAGAAGACACCAGCGTCATCCTTGACACTCCCCATGACTCTTGTTTTCCCCTGCCGGTCGGTCACAACGACTCTGCCGCGATACCCGCGGCTGCCATCTTGGCGGTCGACTGTGCCGGTGATGGTCAGGTCGCCCGTCTCGAGCACGATGGTGCCAAGATCCACATCGCGGTCCACCACCGTGAACCATATTGACGTCATAATGAAGCCATCACTGTTCGAGACCGGGGTCAAGACCATTTGATGTGAACCGGGGAGGAACCCTTGTCCACCTGCATACGCGGTGAGATTGACATTCCCATAAGCACGTTCAATGAGAAAGCTTAGACCGTCTTTGCCGCAGAAAGAGACACCTGCTTGGATATCCATGCCGTGCTTGTCCACCAGTCTGCAACAGGCACGGTAGGTGGTACCTGTGGCAGGCGGCGGTGTTGCCATGCAGTTGGTCATAGAGTCAGCATCCGGCGGCTGCACTTGCAAATCAAGATACGTTGGCCCATACCAGCCCACAAAAATGTTTGTCGTGCCCAACACAACAGAGACACGGTCGGTGAAATCCGTACTAGGCAACCAAATGTAGGCGGACACTTCGTACATGCCCGTGGCTGTTGGTTCGACGACCCATTCGTTCTTCGACAGCTCCCGATATCTCTCGAGTTCGAGCGGGCCGCTGCAATACAGTTGTGCCTTGGCGATGGGTGGTTGCAGCCGCACAACCAGTTTGTTGCAGGGACAATACAGATTGACTTCGGTCTCAGTACCCGCCACAAGTTGGATGGGCTCGCTTTTGCAGATGCTGATAGAGTTATGGGGGGTGACGAGCTCAAGCTGCACCGGCGACAAGTGGACCGGGTAGTCACTCAGCCTGAGAATCCCGTTTGTCACGTAGTTCCCACTAATGCAGCTCTCATCCTCCTTGCCAAGCCGTTCCCACAGGTGGATGTCGAATTCATTTGTTGCCAGCCGGCCGTTCGCATCGAACACACGGACAAAAATGTTGGCGCCGGGCGAGAGCCGGACGACAAGCCAGGCATCGCCACCATAGCTGGTGCGCCCCGCTGTCTGGCGAACGCAGCCTGGCGATGAGAACGAAAGCCCAAACGCAAAGCGACCGCTACGGATCTGGAATTCGCCGTTCTCGTCAGTGCTTGGAGAGCATGTGACGTAGTCGGTGAAGTCCCGCGGATCCTTATACTCCAAGGCAATGCTCACGCCCGGAAACGGCATGTCCATGCCATTGTAGACAATGCCTTTCAAAACAGTGCCTTCCTCGAACCTGATGTTGCAAAGCCTGTATTCTCCGTTCGTCATTGGCAGCATGTGTGTGGATAAACTAAGAGTTGGCGGCACCCATGCCGGTTCATATCCTTCAGCGATGAATCCGACATTGTAGCTGCCTTTTGCGATTATGGCGGAACAGTAGCGGCCGTCTGGCGATATTGCAACCGGGATTTGCAGGATTTCCTTGTTGTCTCTGGTGTACCACATGGTGACGTTGGTGACGGGACTATTGTCCGGGCCGGTGAACCGGCCGGTGAAGTATCCGCCTTCTCCCACGGCCTGCAATTGCACTGTCGTATCGGTATTGGTCAGGCTGCATGCGGCGTAGCTCAGGAAGCCTTTGGGCGCGGTCTTGACGATTACGTTTGTCCATGCAGCCGCGATGCTGAAGGCGAATGCGCCGGTCGCATCGGTGCGTGCCCAGGCACCCGAGAGTGCAAGCGCGGGATTGCAGGCGTGCGTCTGCGCGCGGCCGTAGACCGCCGTCACCAATGCCTCGGCCCATACCAGCGCGCCGGTTGCAGGTTGACCACTCGCATACGTGACCTGCCCGCGCACGATCCGGTCTTCGCGTTGTGTGACGGCGTCAGGGACGACTGCGACACTGACACGCTTGGATTCCGGCTGCGGCGGCGGAACGACCGCGACAGGGTTTTGTATACTGCGGTGCGCCTGACGGTGGTGCATCAGCGACAGGCCGACCGTGAGCACAATGGATGCCGCTGCGGCAAGGAAGACGGCAGACCGCCATGGGAACCGGAGAACGGTCGGCGAGTGCCGCGCCTGGTCGAGTTCGTGAACATACGGATGGGTGGCGAGCTTGGCGCAGAACTGGTCGAGCGTGTGCTCGATCGCCGCGCGCGTCTCGCGCGGCGGCTCGGCAGCAAACATCGCCGCGATGACAAGTTCGAGCGGGTCGGCCTGATACATGGTGCCGTTGCGGGTATTGTTGGTGGTCATGACACTGTCTCCATTTCGATCATTGCGCCCAGCAGGTCGCGCAGGCGGGCTTTGCCTTTCGACACATGCGACCGCGCAGTCTGCTCGTCGCAGCCAAGGACGCGGGCAATTGCGTCAAACGGTTCGTCCTCGACGATCCTGAGCAGGACGGCCTGCGCCTGCTGGGCTGGCAGCGAGGCGATGCCACGCAGCACCGCCTCCTCGATGTTTCTCGCCGCAAGCTGGGCGGCCGGGCCGGGCGTGGTGCTGGGCAGCCAGGCGATTGACTCGATGTCTACGCGGCCATGCTGCTCGCGCACCCGGCGGCGCAAGCTGTCGTATGCGGCGCTGATGCAGACGCGCAGGATGTATGCCTGGGGATTGGGATGGCGATGAATGCGTTCGAGGTCGTTCCACACGGCCAGCAGCGCGATCTGCATGGTGTCTGCCGCGTCATGCGGGTCGGCCACGATGCGGCCTACGGTGCGCACCATGCGGTCGCGGATCGGGCCGATCATCTCGTTAAATAATCGTTCGCCTGAGTTCATGTGTGTCCAATCATGCGCACATTGCTGTGCGCCCTATAGTATAAGCGATTTTCATCTTCAAAATGTGTAAAGGCAGGGAAAGGGTCATGCGCTAATCGGTGCATTTCAGATTATCACCGCCGGTGGCGGGACTAGCCCAGGGTTAGCGACAGATGCGGGACGTCGCAGTTGCTCCCATTTGCAGCAAGCACTCCGCAATCTGTGCAATCGGTATTTGGCGCAGAGGCGGCATTCGCGGCGCGGTGGCCGCTCCCTTGCACGGTATTCGGTAATCAGTATTCAGTATTCGGTGGCGAGGCAGAGGCGGCACGCGCGGCGTGTCAGATCAGTTCATCTGCCGCGGCGGGCAGGATGCCCAGCAGCCAGGCCAGATCCACAACCGTGGTGCGCGCGCGAATTTCATGCATGTGCAGCACGGCGTGGCGCATGCGTGCGTGATCGCAGCCAATGTCAGCGGCCGTGCAGGCCGCGCCAGCTTGCGCCAGGCAGTCGGCAATCGCGCGTGACGAGCGCAAGTGCGGTGCAACCGTCGCCTTGACTTGTTGCCACTGGGCGGGCTGGCGCAGCATTTCCGCAAAGCGCGCCAAGTGCGCCTGTTTGTCGTGGTATGCCGCGCGCACCGCCGGCGCGAGCGGTCCCCAGAATTGCGCGTCAATGTCGGCCGGCGGCGCGTGCACGCGCGGCGTGTCAATCGCCATGATGCGCTCGTAGATGCGCGCAGCGATGATTGTGCCAATACCGACCTGGCGACCATGCAAGTCATGCGGCACGCCGTCAAGCGCACTCATCATATCGAGCGTGTGACTGAAGAGATGCTCGCCACCGGACGCCGGCGCGGAACTGCCGATCAAGGTCATCGCCAAACCGGAATACAGCAAGGCATCAAACAAGGCCATGACGGCCGTGCGATCGCACGCGCGAATGCGTTCCGGATGTTCCAAATAGAGCGGTTCGACATCATTGATGATTCCGGCGCAGAGCGGGCAGAAATGCTCGCCGACGACCTGGCTGTTCAGCCGCCAGTCCGCGGCGCTGATCGGTTTGGCAATGACATCGCCCAAGCCGGCGGTGGTCATAGCATACGGCGCGTTTAGGATAACATCCGGCACGGCAAAGAGCGCCAGCGGCGCGCGGGCGCGCACCAGCATTTTGACGCCGTTGATTGTCGGCGCGACATTGGCGGCCGTGTAGCCATTCATCGAGGCGGCGGTCGCGACCACCAAATACGGCCGCTCACGCTCGAAAGCCAGCCATTTTGTCAGATCATTCACCACACCGCTGCCAACGGCGACAAGGATATCTGCCTCGGCCACCACGTCCGCCAAGGCGCACTTGGTCGGTTCATTACAGACCGGTGTGCGTCCATCGCGATCAGGCACCACAACCGCCTGCACTGCGCAACCCGCGCGCGCCACCTGCGTGGCCACTGCGGCGCCTGCAACCGCCTGGGTGCGCACATCCGCAACCACCGCGACGCGGCGCGCGCCGCGCCGGCCAATCAGGTCAATCAGCCGGTCCAGCGCATCATCCGCCACGACTATTGCTTGGGTCGGCGCATGATGGCGCTGCCCGCAGGCACAGGCAAACGGTGTGTCAAGAAAACGCGCGTAGCTCACGCGTCAATCTTCGCTGAAATTTGATTGAAACAATTTTTCAAGCGCGTCGAGCATGGTAGACCCATCCGCGCCAACGGCGCGAAAACTCAATGCGGTGCCCTTGGCTGCCGCCAGCATCATCACGCCCATGATTGATTTTGCATTGACTTCCTCTTCGCCGTCGCGCGCCACAAACAAATCGGCTGCAAATTGATTGGCAAGTTGCACCAGCAGGGCCGAGGGCCGCGCATGCACGCCCAACCGGTTCGTCACCGTGATGATCCGTACTGTCGTGAACTCCTGATTCATGCGCCGCAGACTACTTGGCCGGATAGTTCATGTTGGCCAGCAACTGTTCGTTGAAACAGCGCGCCACATTAAAGCCCAGTGATTTGAGTTTTGCATTCTGGGCGGCGGTCTCGATCAGCAGCGCAATATCGCGCCCGGGCTTGACCGGGATCAGCACGTTTGGCAGCCGGACACCCAGGATTTCAATATACTGCGGATCAATGCCCAGCCGGTCGTAGCTGACGCCTTCCTGCCACAGTTCGAGGGTTACCACAAAATCAATGTGCTTGTACATGCGCACACTTTTGACGCCATACAACGATTGGACATTGATGATGCCGATCCCGCGAATCTCCATGTGATGGCCAATGCGCGGATTGGCATAGCCGGTCAGCAAGCACCCCTCGCAGACGCGCAATTTGACCACATCGTCCGCCACCAGAATGTGGCCGCGCTCAACCAGGCTCAACGCGCACTCGCTCTTGCCGACGCCCGCTTTGCCCATGATCAGCACGCCGACACCATACACTTCCATCAGGGTGGCATGCATTTGGCAGCAGGGCGCAAATTGGTCTTCCAGCCAGACCGAGAGTTTGTTGACCACCCGCATGGTCACGCCGGGGCAGCGGATGACGGGCACATTAAAGGCGTTGCTCAACTCGATCAGTTCTTGCGGCGGCACATAATTGCGGGTGACGATGAAGGCCGGAATGCGCATTTTCATCAAGGTCCGCAAGCAGGTTCTGCGTTCCGCCGCGCGCAGCCGGCGCAAGTAATAAATCTCAACTTTGCCCAGCACTTGCAGACGGTGCTTGGCAAAATAATTGTACCAGCCCGCCAAGGCCAAGCCGGGCCGGTTTATTTCCGCAGCCGTAATCTGGCGATCAATGCCGGCGTGGCCGGCCACCACCCGCAAGTGCATTTCCGCACTCATCGCGTCCAACAGTTGGCGGACCTTCACCGTTTGCACCGCCGTGCTTTGCATGGTCGTCGCCGGCATATAGGTCAGGCGTTGTCCGGCGCCAACTCGCGCTCGTGCTTGTGATGATCCTCGACTTTTTCTTTGAGGCGCCGCATTTGCTGTTCGAGCTTTTCTTCGAGCTGCTGCACGGCCGTGTGGTAGTCCTTGTCACTGGCCAGCGCGGTCAACGTCTTGTTGGTGCGGGATTCGACAATCGCTTCCAGTTCATACAAATACGTGTTCTTGGTCACGATCACGCGGACATTGCGCACGATTCCGTGGAAAATGCGCAAGGCTGTGTCCAGTTTGCGCGTCAGTTCCGCACGCATGTCATCGGTGATCTCGATGTGACGGCCCGTAAAGCTAATGTCCATAAGTGTCACTGCGTGGAGGTTAACGACGTGGCATCATGCAACCTTTCATAATGGTAGTATACCAAAATCAGCGTGCGCGTGCGCGCCGGCATGCGCGGATCGTGGGCGCGGCGCGGCCGCGGCTTGTGCCGAGCGGATACGAGCCGAGAATCTTGATGACATTGCAGTGCGGGCGCAAGCGCAGCAGCGCGCGCTGCACCTTGGCATCCTCGGCGTGCCCGATCAAATCAACATAAAAATAGTATTCCCACGCCTTGACGCGGTTCGGCCGGCTCTCGATTTTGGCCAGATTGATGCGGGCGTCCTTGAACGGCTTGAGCAAGTCGTACAGCGCGCCCGGCCGGTCTTTGATTGAGAAGAGCAGCGAGGTCTTGTCCGCCCCGCTGCGCGCCGCCGGCGCCCGGCCGATGACCAGAAAACGCGTGACATTATGGACACTGTCCTCGATGTTGCGCGCCACAATAGCCAGGGAGAACTGCTCGGCGGCGAGCACGCCGGCGATCGCCGCCGCATGCTGCTCGCGCGCCGCCCGCTCGGCCGCATGCGCCGTGCTGTATACCTCCACACAGCGCGCGCCGGCCAGATGCGTCGACAACCAACGCCGGCACTGCGCAAAGCCCATCGGGTGGCTGTAGATGGTCTTGATCGTGTCGCGCGTGCCGCGGCTGAGTAACTGCTGATGAATGTCGAGCAGCACTTCGGCGCAGATCTGCACATCCGCGTCGACAAACATATCGAGCGTGTGCGTCACCGCGCCTTCATTCGAATTCTCAATCGGGACGACGCCAAAATCCGCATCATGTTTGGCTACCGCGCGGAAGACCTCGGCCGTGGACTCATGCGCGGCAAACGTCTGGGCATGTCCGAAGTGGGCGATCGCCGCCTGTTGGGTGAACGAGCTCGGCGGCCCCATGTACGCGATTGTCAGCGGCTGCACCAAAGCGGCCGTGGCACTGTTGATCTCGTGGAAAATGGTGTTGAGCGCGGCGGGCGGCAGGTGCGCTGTGCGCGCGCGGGTGCAGGGCCGGTCGCGCCGCGCCGCCACCAGCGCCGCGCGCTGGTGCAGCAACGCGACCAGTGCGGCATCGAGCTTCGCAAGGGCCGGCTTCTTCGCGGGCGGGCGGGGTGGGCGTGGTTTCATGGGTGAGCCTGGGTTGCTTTTTTCTGCCGGCGCTCGGCGGCGCGGGTCAGCCGGTTCCACGTGCCGGCCAAGCCCATCGCGCTGCGCACCAGTTTCATTGTCGCGCGCGCCGCCTCGCGCATGCGCTGCGTGCCCTGCACGATAATTTCATCGACCAAGCCCGGCTCGGCCTCATAGCGGGCGTAGCGCACACGCATCGGTTCAAGAAACGCGTTCAGCGCATGCACTAGCTTCTCTTTCACTTCGACATCACCGACGCTGCCCGCGCGATAGCGCCGCTGCAAATCCTCGACTTCATCGCGGCGCGGATTGAACGCATCATGATACATGAAGACCGGATTGCCCTCGACCGTACCGGGAATGTCGGCCCGCACGCGGTTCGGGTCGGTGTACATGCCGCGCACCTTCTTTGTCACTGTCGCGGCGTCGTCGCTCAAGAAGATGCAGTTGCCCAGACTCTTCGACATCTTGTCCTTGCCGTCCGTCCCGACCAGGCTCGGCACGTCGCCCACCAGCACCTCCGGAATCGGAAACACGTCGCCGTACAAGCTGTTGAAGCGCCGCGCAATTTCGCGGGTCACCTCGACATGGCTCTCATTGTCTTTGCCGACCGGCACGAGATGCGCGCGCGGCAGCAAAATATCCGCCGCCTGCAAGACTGGGTAGCCCAGCAAGCCGAACGGCATTTCTTCCTCGCTCAGGTTGGCCGCGCGGGCCATGTCCTTCAATGAGGGAATACGCGCCAAGCGGTTGACCGTGATCAGCATCTCAAACAGCAGATTCAGTTCGTAGGTTTCACACACGGCCGACTGCAGGTAAATCGTGACCTGCTGCGGGTCAATGCCGGCCGCCAGATAATCCAGCACCAGGCCGCGCACATTATCGCTGATTTGATTGATGTCCGCGCGGGTCGGCTTGGTCGTCAGCATGTGCAGGTCGGCCACGATCAGAATGGTTTCGTGGGACTGCTGCAAGGCCACGCGGTTTTTCAGCGAGCCGACATAATGGCCCAAGTGCAGGCGGCCGGTCGGCCGGTCGCCGGTGAGAATGCGTTTGCGTTCGACTGCTGATCCATTCATAGCGTCTGCGTGGCAGAGGTGAACAAGTCCGGCCGTTGGGAAAAATAGAGCGGCGCAATCACGGCGAAGGCGAGCGGGCCAGCCAGCCACAAGCCACCGGCGGCCAGCATTTGCCGCAGCAGGTCGTGCGGCACGCTGACCGTGCCCGCGCCGAGCAGCGCCCAGGTCGTCTCAGTCATCAAGCAGGCCGGCGCAAAGACGCAGGCCAGCAGCACCACGCCCACCAACCACAGCGGCCACCAATGATACCACACCGCGCGCCACGGCAGATAGCTGCCCGAGCGACCGAGCGCATCAAACGGTTGCGCCGCATCAAAGAGCGTGACCTGCACCAGCATGCAGAAGCGGGCCAGGAGCACAATCAGCGGCAGCGTCACGAGGGAGACCAGCAACAGCAGCCCGAGCAGCACCGCCGCCCACCCCGCCGGCGCAAAGATCAGGATCATGACGCGCCCCGCCATCAAGGTCAGCGCCACCATGGCCAGACCAATCATCCAGACCGGCAGGCACGCAAGAATACTGCGCAACGCATAACGGCAGCCCATCCAGATGGCTTCACCGATTTCCGGCTGGGCCTCAATCATGGCCGCGCCGCAATACCAGCTCCAGCTTGCGCACATCATGCCGATGGCAAACAGGCGCACACCCAGCAGCACAAACAGCAACAGCGCACTGGCGCCAGGCATGCTGCCCTTAGCCGCCGTATCTGCCTGCACCAGCACATCACAGGCCGCGCCGGCCAGCATGAGCGCCAGCGGGAGCGCGCCCACGCACAACAGTGCCGCATAGCGCGCCCGCACGAGCAGCAAGCCGCGCCTGAGCGAGGCCAGGATTACCAAGCGCTCGATTCTGGAGGCATGGGTTATCACAGATCGCACGGCACATCAATGAACATGGTTTCGACATCAAACCACGTCGGCAGGCGCTTCAGCAGTGCACGGATACCCACCGTTTCAGTCGCGTAATGTCCGGCAAAGGCCGCGTTCAACTCGTATTCTTGCAGGAGGTGATAGGCGCTTAAGCGCGCTTCGCCGGTGATAAACAAATCCACGCCCTGCTCATGACACGCGGCAATCGCGTCACAACCACCGCCGCTGACGATGCCAACCGTGCGAATCTCGGCCGGACCAAAATCATAGACGCGCGTCTGGGTGCGCAGCGCTTCGTCCAGCAATTCGCTGATCGCGCTCAAGGAATGCGCACGGGTGAAGCGGCCGACGCAGCCAATCGGCTTGCCGTGATACTCCGCAAACCAATTGACCAGCTCGGCACCCACCAACTCGAGTAGTTGAATATTGTTGCCCACTTCCGGATGCGCGTCCAACGGCAAGTGTGCGGCATACACGCCGATGTCGTTATCCAGCAGAAGCTTTGCGCGGGCATAGTGCGTGCCGGTAAGCGTCAGCGACTTGCCCCAGAACAAGCCGTGATGAACGATCACCAAGTCGGCGTGCGCATCGCGCGCTGCGGCAAATCCCTCCAGCGAGGCATCCACCATGCCGGCGATGCGCTTGATCTCGCGTTTGCCCGCCACTTGCAGCCCGTTTTGGCTGTCGTCCGGGAAGGCCGCAATCTGCAGGAATTCATCCAAATGCTCGACGATCTTGGTCAGGGCTTCCATTGCACACTCCTCATATGCCACTGCGGGTTCCGAGAAACTTGCGGGCCTGGTCCACATCCTTGTCGCCGCGGCCGGAGACATTGATAATCACCAGGGCGTCGCGCCCATACGTCGCGCCATGTTTCAGCACTTCCGCCACGGCGTGCGCGCTCTCCAAGGCCGGAATGATGCCTTCCAGCCGGCTCAACAGCAAGAACGCATCCAGGGCTTCCTGATCGTCCACGGATGTGTACTCAACCAATTTCTGATCGTGCAGCCAGGCGTGCTCCGGCCCGATACTGGCATAATCCAGGCCGGCCGAGACAGAATGCGTCAGGTTGATCTGGCCGTCACCATCCTGCAGCACATAACTCTGCGCGCCTTGAAACACGCCGCGCCGGCCGGTCGCAAAGCGCGCTGCATGCTTGCCGCTGGCAATGCCCAATCCGCCCGCCTCCACACCGATCTTGCGAATGTTCCGTTCGGCCATGAATTCGTAGAACAAGCCGATCGAGTTCGAGCCCCCACCCACGCAGGCAACCAGCACGTCCGGCAGGCGGCCCTCGGCCTCGAGAATCTGGCGCTTGGCCTCGCGCCCGATCACGCGCTGAAACTCACGCACCAGCAGCGGATACGGATGCGGCCCGCCCACCGTGCCCAAAATATAATGGGTGCTGCGCACATTCGTGACCCAATCGCGCAAGGCCTCGTTCATCGCGTCTTTCAGCGTTTGCGCGCCCGCGCTGACGGCGCGCACCTGCGTGCCCAGCAGTTGCATTTTAAAAACATTCACCGCCTGGCGCTGCATGTCTTCCACGCCCATGTAGACGACACACTCGAGCCCGGTTAACGCGCAGACGGTCGCCGTCGCCACGCCGTGCTGGCCCGCGCCGGTTTCGGCGATGATGCGCCGCTTGCCCATGCGCTGGGCCAGGAGAATCTGGCCGACCGTGTTGTTGATCTTGTGCGCGCCGGTGTGGGCCAAGTCCTCACGCTTCAGGTAAATGCGCGGCCCGCCCACGTGCGCGCTCAAGCGATCAGCCCGGAACAATGGCGTTGGCCGTCCGACATAGTGGGTCAAATAATAGTCCAGTTCGCGCTGGAATGCGTCGGTCGGGAAATAGGTGGTGAACGCCTGTTCAACCTCCGCCAGGGCCGCCATCAGCGTCTCCGGCACGTATTGCCCGCCATACGGCCCGTAGTGGCCGTTGCCAAAAGTGTGTGTGCTCATTGGGTCTGGGTGTCCATGCACAGGTTTTAGGTCAGTAGGCGCATCAATTGCTGAATGCCAATTGTCAGCAACAGCCACCAGAGCGGCGCCGTCAAACAGAGGAACATCCGCCCGCGCCAGCCCACATATTCATATTCCGTAAAGAGATAGATAAACAACCCGATGCCGCACAACAAGCACAGCAAGCCCCACAGCACACTGCGTTTGAATGCGTCGATGATCAGGCAAATGCTGGCGATGGTCGCGATCAGCAGGCAGATAATGAACCCGATGGTGATCACCAGCGTGGTCACCGCCTGGACGGTGCCGCGGGCGCTGATGCGCGGCCCATCCTTCTTCATAAGGGTATTCAACCAGGCGAACGCCCGCCACTGCTTGCGCGCTTGTTGCTGGACCGCATCGCTGGTCGTCGCGACCAGGAACTTCTGCGTGTTCAGAATCGTAATCGGCCCGCCCGGCGCACTGGCTTTGCCGGCTTCATTCAATTCGCTGTACCAGCGATTATACTCGATCCGCGCGATAATGGTCGTGGACACTGAGTATTCACTTTTGCCGTCGCGGCCGCGCACGTTGACGAACGCGCCGACGCGGTTCGCGTAGCCCTCATCATAGGACCCGTCATGAAATATGATGACGTCCGCGCCGGCCATGCCGGCACACGCCAGAACACAGAGCCAGAGGGCGAGCCGGTGTTTCATAGGTTGCTCCCGAGTTTGCCTGCATGATGGCACCGCGACCGCAAGCCGCACGCGGCACACTGCGGCTTTTTCGCCTGGCAGCGCACGCGCCCATGGGTCGTCAAGCGATGTCCGAAAACGGTCCATTCGTCGCGCGGCACAAGCGCCATTAAGTCACGCTCGATGTTCACCGGATCGGTCTGCTCCGTCAGGCCCAGCCGCACGCTGACGCGTTGCACATGCGTATCGACCACGATCCCCTCGTTCATGCCAAAGGCTGTGCCCAAGACCACATTGGCCGTCTTGCGCGCCACGCCCGGCAAGGTCAGCAAGTCATTCATTGTGCGCGGCACCTGCCCGCCAAACTGCGCCACCAAGAGGGCGGCGGCCTCCATGATGCGCGTGGCTTTGACGCGAAAAAAACCGCAGGCGTGAATCGCGCGCATCAGCGCCGCACGGTCGGCGCCCGCAAAATCCTGCGCGCCACGATACGTCGCAAACAGCGCCGGCGTCACCTGGTTCACCCGCGCATCGGTGCATTGCGCCGACAGCATGGTTGCCAC
>Ga0268284_1000224_pt1 | contig 47552 bp, 36 predicted proteins | sample saktaG_14_FD_190137 | JGI IMG/M metagenome (GOLD analysis project Ga0268284, IMG submission 190137) | Saline water microbial communities from Sakinaw Lake, British Columbia, Canada - sak_2013_06_06_40m | ecosystem: Environmental > Aquatic > Non-marine Saline and Alkaline > Saline ...
TGTGCTCCTCGGTCATCTTCAAGGCATCACTTGGTTTCCACATGAAACCAACTATAGCATAACAAGCTTGCATTGTCAAGTTATTACTGTAACACTACACTAGCTGTTGCAAGTCAATAGAAATGTCCTTGTGTGTTGCCTGGTGCCAGTTCTTTGTTCCAGCAACAGCAGCGCTTCATGGCCTTGCCGCAGCAACTCGACCACGCGCTGATGCTAGCCGGGCACTGCAACCACGGCGATGCCCGGGCGTACAGCCGCTCCCGCGTGACCGGCAACGCCGTGGCGATGGGCGCGGCACCGGCGCGTGGACTAATCCGGTCAATGGGGCCGGCGGTTGGCATGCCCCGCATCACCGGCTTCACTGTCGGCGCGCAGATTGATGAACCGGGCACGGCGTTTTACGTCGTGGTGGCCGACGGCGCGGCGGCACCCAGTGCCACACAGGTTCGTGCGGGACAGGATGCCACTGGTGGCGTGGCGCTCGGCACGGGCACCATCGCGCTGGCTGCCGCTGATCCGCATGCACGATCTGCGGCATGCGTATGCGACATACTCATTGGCGCTTGCACCTGTCATCGTCGTCGATTGGCTTGCATTTTGGCCCGTGATTCAGTATTATCACCATGAGCGATGCCAGAGAGCTGTTTTTGGCAGTGTTATTATAGGCTAAACTCGCGGTTGAAGCCGCCTGATATTCTGGTTATTTGACAGTAGAGAGAAGAGAAAATGGCAGTGAAAATGGCAATGAAATAATGCATTGTCGAGTTTCAGCTTGCTTCTAATAAAGCAAGTAATTGAAATGCACTAGTGTGGAGAGATGCCAGAGTGGTCGAATGGGCTGCCTTGGAAAGGCAGTATACTCGCAAGGGTATCCAGGGTTCGAATCCCTGTCTCTCCGCCACTTCGCTTAGGGTTCTTCCACTTCGTCGGGATTGAAGAGATTGACGCCATCCACGCCGCTGAGCCTCAAAAGCTGCTGCGCAACATACGGGGGCTCGACGTGCGGGTTGAGCGTCAGGGCGTAGGTGATTTCCATTTGCTCACCAAAGCGCATGCTGCGGACGTGCATCATCTGAATGTTGTTGCCGAGTTGGGCGAGGGCACCACTGAGATCTGGTGCGGGATCACCGCTACCATCACCGGGCGTAGGGCGAATGGTGATCTTGGCGATGACGCGCTGGCGCCTGCGGCCCCAGGGGGTGATCTCGGCGATCAGTAGCACCATGCCAATCAGGCCCAGCCCGATGAAGCCGATCCACCACATGCCCGTGCCGGCCGCCATGCCGACGCCGACGGCGAGTAAGACGAAGGCGGTGTCACGATTGTCCTTGACCACGGTGCGGAAGCGAATAATCGACAGTGAGCCCATCAGGCCGAAGGCGATGGCGACCGCCGCTGTCCCGCGCACCCCCATAATCACCATCATCACCAAGGCGATGATCAGGGTCAGCATGTAGAGCGTTTGAATGAACGAGCGGCTGGTGTGCAGGCCGCGGCATTGGCGGTAGATAAAACTGACGATCGCGGCATACAGCAGCGCGACCAGAAAGTTGATCGTGATATCCATCCAGGTGGTGGGATTGAACGCGAAACTCGTCCACTGCATCAGCATGGGGTCGGTAGCGGGCATGGTCAGATCTGTTCGAAGGTATTGAACACGGCGGCATCCACGCAGTAGCAGTATTTGGAAATGGACTGCTGGCGAATGTCAAAGCGGCGCACCAGTTCGCGCATCCAGAGCGGCATCAGTCGGTCGAACTTCAGCTCTAGAATCGCGCCGGGTAGCGGCACCGGCACTTTGACCCGCTGGGCAAAGAGCGCGGATGTGCCGCGCTGGTCGCAGTAATACAGATTCGTGTCAATCGTCAGCCGCACTTGCGTATCGGCGCGGCAGGTGAACGGCACCCGGTCGTACATGACGGTTACCACGGGCGCCAAGTCCAATATTTGGCAATAATACAGAAACCGTTCGAGCGGCTTGCGTTGATGATTGTTGAGCGGCAACGTATCAAGGCGCACGCCGTCGAACAGCATGCCCGCGACGTGCGCGAGCGGCAGGGCGATCCGCTCTTTTATCACTTGCGTATCGCGCCGGTTCTTGATCTCAACAAAGACGGACGAGGCCGGCGCGGGCTCCACTTCATAGCTGCGGACCCTGAATTTGCTGCGATTTCTGATCCCGTCGATCTTTTCCTTGTACAGCCGCAGCGCCGCCGAATCAAGGTACACGGACTGGACCAGATAATGCGGACGCGCGTGGCTGCCCGGCTGGGCGTGCGTGTCCGGCATGAGATAGGGTGCTGACCACTGGATCAGCTCGTTGATTTGATCGTACGGCAGGAAGTATTTCAACTCGTAGCGTCCGAACGTTGCCCCGCTCATGGTTCTGCACTCCGCACCCGCGCGCGACCGAAGCCGGCCATGTTGAGCCGCTGCCACACCATGGTTATTGGATTGATCCTGGCAGCATGCAGTACCGCTTGGCCGCTCATGGCCACCTGCAACCGGCCGTCGCGGTTGTTCACCGGCACCAGCAGATAGACCAAGGATTGGCCCAGGACGGGATCGAAACTGGCCTCGACCCGGTCAATGGTCGAGGTGATCGCGTGCATGGCGACCCCGCTGAATATCAGTTGGACCGGGTCGCCGGGCTTGACCCGGTCAATATACATGATCGGCACCACGATGCGCGCCAGCATGTCGTGCACGTTCATAACCCGCAGCAGGATGCCGGGATTGCCGCTGTAGCGCGTCAGGCAGCCCGGCACGGGCGTGACCAGCCAGCGGGCCGCGAGGCGCGCGCGCACCAGTTCGAGTCCGCGCACGGTCTCCTCGAGTTCCGCGTCCGCCGCGGCGATGACGCTTGGCCCTATCTGCGACTGGCGCACGCCAATGGCCGTACGCGCCACATTCACTTCCATTTGACGTTTGAAATATTCGACTTCCATCTGCTGCAGCTCATCGTACGACAGTGCGCCTTGGTCCACCAGCACGCGCCGGCGCTCAATCATCGGTGCGTAGCCCGCCAGATTGGTCGTGGCCAGCGCGAGGTTGGCTTGCGCCTCCTCCACTTTGGCGGGGCCTTCGCCGGCGCGCAACTGCGTGACCTGCTCCGTCAGCCGCCGCGTGCGTGCCACCAGCATCTTCTCTGTCGCTTGGTCGGTAAGCGATATCAGTTCCATCACCGGCGTGCCGGCGGTGACCATCGTGCCTTCCTCAAGATTCGACGCCAGGTTCATGCTGATCACATCGGCGGCGTCGAAGGTGTGGACACTGACCGCGTTGATCACGGAGCGGCGGCCGGAGGTCTGCTGCGCGACGATCTCGCCCGGCCGTTCCTGCCGCACGATCCATTGCTCGGATGGTTCGAGCGTGAACGGGCCGGTCAAATACGACGTGCGCATCAGCATCAGGGCGAGAATCCCCGCGCTGACAATGATCAGGAGCACGACAAAGTGGAGCAGGCGATGGTGACGATGCATGGACGTGTTGCGAAACGGTGGAAAAGTACTGGATGAATGCGCCAGCGCGGTTCAGGCCGGTTTCACAGCTGCCGGCGATGCCGGGCGATGCTCCAGCCAATCAACCCGCTGACGATTATGCCGCACGGTTCCGGTGTCACAGAATTGCGGTAGCCGGGCGTGCCAAAATTCGTGGACGCCGCCCACGATTGCGGCAACTGATTATCAAGCGCTGGATCCATCAATTCGAGTGATGGACCATGGCCGTCGGGCTGCACTGGCCACGGCGGTGCATCATCATATGTCAACTGATTAAGGTTGACCCCATTGGCATCCTGCCACTTGACCACTTCGCCGCTGTTCGCCAGGCCAAGCTCCGGCAGGCTGAACATCACCGCATTGGTCGGCAACGCACCGTAGACGCCCAAGACGGCCTGCGTGTTGTCCGCCAGCACAATGTAGCCGCCCGCCGGCACGGTCACCGCCGGCGGCAGGCGGAACTTGTCAGTCGAGTCGCGGAACTGCCAATAGCCAATGTTCACCGCATTGGTGCGGGTGTTGAGAATCTCAATGTACTCATAGCCGCCGCCCAGCCATAGGTTCGAGGAGTTGTACATGATTTCATTGATGACAAACCCGGTGTAATCGGGCGTGTCGTCAACCAGGTACAGGTAGGGCTCATTCGTGCTGTTCCACCACGCATCGTCGCGCTGACCGGCGTTGTTGCGCAACGTAAAATAGTAGCACACCAGCCGGCCGTTGTTCGTCGGTGGCAACGTGAGCGCATACTGATCGCCTGGCTGGCTGGTCATCGGTTGTTGCTGATAGCCGCCGCCCCAGTCAATGTTGACGGTCACGGACGTGATGGCAGCAAAGGCGTCTTTCGCCTGGATCGTGAGATTTACTTGCTGACTGCTGGTCGGCGCGTCCGGTGCGCGGTTGTGCCCAGTGACGCGCATGCCGATCGCCCCGGGATTGACCGCACCAGGCGACCCGCCCAACGCCGTGCTCGTCTGCCAGTTCGCCGCGTCTTTGTTGCTTTGATAGGGGTACATTAACTCAATTGACCGGCCGGTGCCGTAGGCATACGGCCAGCCATGGCTGCCACATTCATAGTGCACTTCGTCTTCAACGGTGCCGGTGGGCAGCATAATGATGACGGCGTCATTGCTACTCAGGCTGATGTTGGATGGCCCAATCCGATTGGTGACGCCCGGATAGGCGACCGGAAATTTCGAGTTGCCATACACCACCACGTAACCATACCCCGGCACGATCGTGCCCGGTGGATTCGTGTAGGTATGGCCACCGTTGTCCATCATGACCCAGCCGCTGATATTGGTTGGGTTGTCGCTGCTGTTAAACAACTCGACCCAGTCGCCGCTATCGTATGCGCCGTCTTTGTAGACAATCTCGTTGACGACAATGCCGGCCGCCAGATTCAGCGCGCATGCGCCAACGAGTGTGAAGAGTGCAAGCGGGGCAGAGCGCCATGCAGACATGGCGTGAGATGCAGTGGTCATCATTGTTTTAATGTTCTCAACGGCTGTTTATCCAAGCCCGCATGCTGTGGTGGCGGAGCAATCACCTTTCATTCTTATTTAGTATACTGTATTGTCGGCGTATTCGCAAGAACAGGCTAGCGGCGACGATGGTGCACTGACCGTGGGCTTGCCCACGGCTGTTCATATTCGACCCCGCAGGGTCTCTGCGGTTTCCTCATAGACCCCCACGGCCTTGCGCCGTGGGGGCATGAGATTGAGCAACAACACGCCGCCTTCTCCTTCACTTTCTGCTGCCACCGCGTCAAGCTCGGTGGGGAGTCGGCCATGCACAGCATGGAAGCACAGGTGCGCGGATTATGGGACATTTTGCTCGTACCATGACACGTCATTGCAGCGCGTGCTAGTTAGTGATATAATGAGCATAGTACATGGCCCAAAGGCGATTGCTGGCCATGCTGTTCGCCGCTAACGTCATCGACGGAGCCTGCCCATGAAACCACGTCTACTCGCGGCATTGGTGTTGCTGACCATCGTCGGCCTGTGCGCCGAGGTCGAGATCGAACTCAGCACCGGCTCGACGTTCAAAGGCACGCTGAAACAGGTGACGCCGCAGTTCATCATTGTGCAGACCGCACTGGGCGAGCTGAAATTGACGCGCGCGATGCTGTCGCCGCACTGTGTTGCCAGCTTGCGCGCGGGGGCCACCGGCAGCGCACCGGCCAAGACCAAGCCGACCATCAACGTGCAGGTGGTTTACCGCACCAAGAAAATCGAAACGGATACCCAGCACACCCGCTACATCCATCAGGAAGTGACGCGCAGCGTCGGCATTCTCGACATCAAGTTCAGCTATGTGCCGACGACCGGCACCGTGCCGGCGCGGATCGAATATGAGTTTCTGGGTGACGCGCGCGGCGCGGCACGCGGCACCGAAATCAAAATTGACGGCGGCGTCAAGCTGGTCGAGCTGGAGAACGGCAAACTGGAAACGGTGCAGATCACTTCGCGGCCGGTGACGCACGGTGAAGGCCGCACGCTGCGCGAAGTTGGTGCGGAGTTGAAGGGCTATCGCGTAAAAGTGTATGTGGGCGGGCACTTGCTGTTGGAAGAGGCCAAGCCCTAGTCCACGCGTCGCGTACTGTCACCTGTGAACGCCTGACACCAGAGTAACGCATGACCAGCGATGGCACCACCGTGCAGTTGGAAGAATATCTCGGCCGCATGCTCGCGCTGGGCGCGTCCGACTTGTTCCTGCGCGCGGGCATCCCGCCGTCGTATCGCGTGAATGGCCAGGTGCTGCGCCAGGATGGCGCGCCGCCCAGTGCGTCCGTAATGGCGCAGTATGTCCAACGCGTGCTGACGCCGATGGCGGCTGAACGATTTGCCCGGACATCCGATGTGGATGTGGCGTACGCCGTGCCCGGCATGGGCCGCTTCCGCATCAATCTGTTCCGCCACCAGGGAAACCTGGGCCTTGTTGCGCGGCTGATACCCGAGGGCGCCATCGAGTTCTCAAGTCTGGGCTTGCCTGCGGCGATCCTCGCCATGGCCCATGCGCGCAGCGGGCTTGTCCTGGTCGTCGGGCCCACCGGCTGCGGCAAATCCACGACCTTGGCCGCGCTCATCCATCACATCAATTGCACGCGCCATGCGCATATCGTGACGATCGAAGATCCCATCGAGTTTGTCCATCAGGAACGGCTGGCGCTGGTGCATCAGCGCCAAGTGGGCAGTGACACCGCCTCGTTCGCCTCGGCATTACGGCATGTGCTGCGCCAGAGCCCCGATGTCATTCTGATCGGCGAAATGCGGGACCGCGAGACCGTCGAGACGGCCCTGGCCGCCGCGCTGACGGGCCATCTGGTGCTCAGTACGCTGCATACCACCAACATCGTCCAGAGCGTGGACCGAATGCTGAACCTGTTCCCGCCCGAGGCACACCGGCAGGTGCAGGCAGACCTGGCCGTATCGCTGGCGGGCATGGTGTCCATGCGGCTGCTTGCCCGCGCGGACGGCGCCGGCCGCGCCGCCGCCACCGAGATACTGTGCGCCACGCCGACGGTGCGGCGCATCTTGGCCGAGGGCAAGCTCGCCGAGCTGTATGATGTGATGAAGCACGGCAAGGACACGGGCATGATGACGCTCAACCAGTCGCTCGTCCGCCTGTGCCGCGAGGGCGTTGTCACGCCGGACGAGGCGCTCGTGTATACCACCAATCCCGATGAGTTCAAGCTCAACATGGACGGCATGTTCACCGGCATTGACTCGATTGACCAGCGCACTGAGGCCAAGGCAAAGGAGCAGAAAGCATGATATATTCACCAGCACCACCTGGCGCCAGCAAGCTCGCGTTCGTTGACGACGAGCCGCTGAACATGAAGCGTCTGTTCGGGCATGCCGCAGCCATTCGTGCAAGCGACCTGCTGATCACGGCCGGCTCGCCACCCATGCTGCGTGTCACCGGCGCCATGGTCGCTGTGACCGACACACCGCTGCGGCCCGAGGACACGCGGCGCCTTGTCTACAGCCTGTTGAACGAGACGCAGCAAGAGGTGTTCGAGCGCAAGAAAGAACTCGATTTCTCCCTCGGCGTCACGGGCGACCTGCGCTTCCGCGCCAACGTGTACTACCAGAAGGGTACGATCGCCGCCGCCTTCCGCCTCATTCCCACCACGATTCCCTCCATCGCCCAGCTCGGCCTTCCGCCCGAGCTGGGGAAGCTGGCCATGCGGAACAACGGCCTGCTGCTCATCACGGGCCCCACTGGCTCGGGCAAGTCAACGACGATGGCCGCATTGATTGATCTGATCAACAGCACACGCCGCTGCCACATCGTCACGGTGGAGGATCCGATCGAGTACCTGCACTGCGCCAAGCGCGCGGTGATAGACCAGCGCGAGGTGTATGCCGACACCTTGTCCTTCGCCAATGCGCTCAAGTACGTGCTGCGGCAGGATCCAGACGTGATTCTGGTGGGCGAGATGCGCGATTTCGAGACGGTAAGCGCGGCGCTAACCGCGGCCGAGACGGGGCATCTCGTCCTTGCCACGCTCCACACCAACGACGCGATCCAGAGCATAGACCGCATTGTGGACACCTTCCCCTCGCACCAGCACAACCAGATCCGCGCGCAGCTTGCCTTCTGCCTGCTGGGCGTGCTGTCCCAGCAGCTCATTCCCCGCAAGGATGGCAAAGGCCGCGTGCTCGGCTACGAGTTCATGATCAAGAACATGGCCGTCGCCGCCCATATCCGCGAAGGCAAGACCCATCAGACCCGCAACGTGCTCGAAACGTCGAAGGCGGAGGGCATGATCTGCATGGACATGAAACTCAAGCAGCTGTATGAAGCGGGCATGATCGCGCGTGACGAACTCGAACGCCGGGTGTCAAATCCCGCGATGCTCAGGATAGTTGACCGCCCACTGCCAATACCAGGACAGTAGCGCGAAGCAGCGTGGAGCGCGAATGGCAATGGTGTCAGGCATTTTCAGCCGACACGCAGGGACGATTGGTCAATGGCTGCGACGCATGTTCTCCGACGGCAGCGCCACTCGGCGCGGCTGGCCATCTGATGACGCCCGGGCGGCATTTACCCCGCGGGGCTGCTGTAACAGCGCATTTCATCCAGCGGCTTGCGCACTTTGTCGCGCGGCGTTGCGTCCAGCGGATAGCCGACACTAATCACAATATCAATCCGTGCGCGCCAGCCGAGCCCGAGCGTCTTCTTGACCGCGCGCGCATTGAACCAGCCCAGCCAGCAGGTGCCCAAGCCTTCTTCGGCTGCTTGCAAGACAAAGTGTTCGCCGGCAATGCCGAGGTCAATCAGGCTGTACTGCACGCCGCGCAAGAGCGCGCCCAGACGCGCGGTGTAGGTCGAGCGCAGGGTCTCGATGACCACCAGCACCGGCGCCGTTTTCGCAAACGCACACATTGAATAGGCGCCGGAAAACGCTGCGTCCGCCAGCCGCGCTCGCTGCGCCGGCTCGTCTACGATGATGAACTTCCATGGTTGTGAATTGCAGGCCGAAGGCGCCAGCCGGGCTGCTTCGAGGCAGCGTTCGAGCGCCGCGCGCGGCACGGGCCGGTCACTGTAGGCTCTGCAACTACTGCGCTGCTGTACCACGTCAAACACACTCATTTTCAGATCTCCTGGTTAGGCCACCACCGCCACGCGCCGGCCTGTCCGCGCACTCTTGATCGCCGCGAAGACCATCGCCAGTGACTTAATATTGTCATGACACTCCGTTTGCGGCGGCGCACCCGTACGCAGATACGCGAGCATCTCGCGCAAAGCGCCGTGCATGCCGCCATACGGCATGGCGGCCGGCGGCAGACACGCGTCGTTGAGCGCCCGATTGAAGCCGTCACTGCCGGCCACCACTTGGCCGCGCGGCTCCTGATCGTGGTCATACACCAGCGTGCCGTGTGCACCAATGACGCGCCAGTTGCCGTTCCAACTGGTGTGGCACCCTTCGGCGCACCAACTGCCGCGAAAGGTGAAGATGATATCGCGCTCCATTTCAAACACACAGGTGGCGGCCGCGTTGCCTTGGTACCACGAGCCGCGCGGGTTGAATTCCTTGGTGTAGACGGCGCGGGCGTCGGCGCCACTGAACAAGCGCGCCAGGTCGAACAAGTGAATGGCCATGTCGAGAATCAAAGGACTAGCCATGACATCGCGAAACCCGCCGAAATGGGCGCCAATATAAAAGTCGCAATTAAGGGTGGTGAGCGGACCTATCACGCCGTTGCGCACGGCCTGCGCAATGGTGGCATGCTGCCCGGTCCAGCGGCGCGATTGGCTGACCATATAGAGCGTCTCGTGCGCTTCGGCGGCGCGCAGCATGCGGCGCGCTTGCGCCATTGAGGCTGCCATCGGTTTCTCGCCGATGACCGGAATGCCGCGTTTTAGCGCGGCGCAGGTCACGGCGCAATGCGCGGCGGGCACCGTCAGATCCAGGACAAAATCCGGCTGCGTCTTCTTCAATGCGCTGGCCAGCGTTGCGAACACGGGCGTCTCGATTTGATACGCGGCGATGCGCTCGCGCGCAACGTCCGGCTTCACGTCAACCACACCGCAGACCTGCAGCTCTTCCGCTTTGATGGGTGGAAACCACGCGCTGGCAATGCCGCCCGCACCCACGACCAAGACCCGCTCACCCGCCATGCGCTTGTTCCTATTTGAAGGTTGGAATCACAATGCCGCGCAGGATCACGCGCTGGCACAACACAAACACCACAACCGTCGGAATGGCCGTGATCACCAGCGAGGCCATGATCATGAAATTGCCGTAGGTCTGCTGGAACTGATACAAAAAGACCATCAAGGTCCACATGCGCTGATCCTGGCAGACCAGGAACGCAAACATGAACGCGCCATACGCGCCGGCGAACGCGCCCAGCGCCATGACCGCCAGGATCGGTGTGCAGAGTGGCAGCGTGATGCGCCAGAATATGGTCCATTCGGACGCGCCGTCAATCAAGGCCGCCTCGTACAATTCCGGCGGCAAGCTGTCGAAAAAGCCTTTTAATAAAAATATGCCGAAACCGCTGGCCAACCCCGGCAGGATCAGCGCGCCAAATGAGTTGAGCAAGCCCAGGTCGCGCACCATCAAAAAATTCGGGATCATGGCGACTTCTGCCGGAAACGCCATCGTCGCCAAAAAGAACAGCAGAATCTTGTTGCCGTATGACAAACGGTAGCGCGACAGCGCGTAGGCCGCCATCGGGTTCACGGTCAAGGTGCTGGCAATGCACAGCACAATGAACACCAGCGTGTTCCAGAGCGCGCGGCCGTGCAACGCGACATAGTTGAGCACGGTCAAGTAATTGCCGAAAATGAATGCGCGCATGATCGCGCCGTAGTTGGTAATGAAATGATAATAGAGCAACTCCGGCACCGGCAGCATGTTAATTTCCTCAAACGCCGTGTATGGGCAGCCGCGCGTGTACATCACGCCATAGGCCGCGTTGACCGCCGCAATGTCATTGCTATAGCGTGTCCGCAGGAATTCGCGGTACTCGCGCATCGGCGACCAGATGCCGATTTCCTCGGCCGTGCGCTTGTAGACCGGCGCGCCGGTCGCATCCAGCTCTTTATCATTGATATAGCGCAGCCAGCGCCCATACTGTTCGGTGTTGGTTGGGCAGGTCGCGACGGCCGGAAAGTGCGCCAGATATTCGTCGAACGTGCCGCGGCGCTGCTCCTCCGGCAATGATGCATAATCGCGCCAGACATAGCTGCGCCAGGCGTTCGTGTCGGCCTGCAGCACATAGTACATCGAATTGCATTTTTCAAAAACGAAATTCAGAACCTGCTCATGCGGCACCAGCGCGCCGTTACGGCACGCATCCAGCGAGACGTCAATCAAACTGGCCAGATTCGTGCCGCGCAGTTCGTTGAACCGTTCCGCTGAAACATACAAATAGCGCACATACTTCCACCATTCGATTTCCATCGGATAGGGATAGGCCAAGACCGGATCAAGGGTCGCTTTCCACGCCACCCAGTCGCTCCACTGCGCCGTATCCGGCACGGCCCACAGGCGCCGCCAAAAGCCGTCGCGCAGCATCCAGATATCGTCAAACGTCCGATAATACGTGCCATGCGCAAAATTCAAGCGCACAATATCATTGCTGTAGCGCACCCGCAAAAACTGCTGATAGCGCGGCGTATTGATAAAGGGCGTGTAATGCACCTGGCCCTGCCAGTTGAAATATGGGCGCCAATAGCGCACCGGGATGGTGTGCATGAACACGCGCCAGTCGTCGGCGATGCGCGTCACGTCGCGCCGCGACCGGCGCAACAAGGGCTCCAACTGCGTCAATTGGATGTCTTCCGGGCCGTACCATTCGCCGTGCCCGAACAAGTACGGCAGTTCCTGATCGTGCTCGGCTTCGACCATCAATTTGCGGAATTGTTCGCGCCGGTCGAAAAAGTATTTCGGCACCAGCCGGAATTCGCGCCAGTCCGCATTGCTGGTCACCGAATTCGACAGCATCATCATGAACGGATAGATCATGGTGATGCCGCCGCCGATCAGCAGCCCGTACATTAACGCGAACATCAGCCGCACACGCCAGGCGCGCCGGCCTACTTTTGCAATCAGGCCCATGCTGTCAATCCCCTTTTAGAACGTCCAACACTCAACATCGAACATCCAACGTCGAACGGAAGATAGTCATTTCCGGCTCTGCGCAGTCTTGATACTTTTAACAAAAATCCTGATCAGTTCATCTGTTTCTTCAATCAATGGATCGACTTTGGCAGGCGTGCGCCTGAAAAACGCGCATTGTGCAAGCTGTAGCCAACGTCGTGATTCGCGTAGTTCTTTGAGACAAATGCGCAGTTTGTGAATAAAATCATCTGGTGACTCCGCTGCTTGTGCTTCAGCATGATTTGCTACTGGCGATGTACCAGACCGCAGCAACTGCTGGGCGATATGATTGCCCGCGCGCGAGTTGGGCAGTGCTTCTGTGAACCGGATGATCCTATCTCCATAGTGCAGCAAACGCTCTTCTACATCATATACTCGTTCAGCACTCATGTTTTACAACGTCAATGTTCAATAGTAATTTCTTTCGCAACGAAACAGACTATGGTGCAGTGCTGGTCTTCTTCGTGTCTGCCAAATTCTCGCGCGGCGCGATGATGCATAAAACGGCCGGGGATCGCACGGCGGTGGCTTCCCGTCTTTCGTTCGATGTTCAATGTTAATCTCTTCTTCGTGGCCATACTATCTGAGGTGTGGCAGGATTCAGGGTTCAGGCGTGATTGTAAATTGTACATCATCACTCGGTCGCCTTTTTGAACTCGACTTTGTTCAGCAGCTGTAATTGCATCAGCGTAAAGCCGATCAGCAACGAGCCGAGAATCCACGCCTCCGACGTGGCATAGCCGAATTTCAGAAACAAAAATGAGTTGTACCAAATGTCGAGGCCGATGGTCATGGTCTTGTTGGCCGGCCCGCCGGCGGTCATCACGAAAATGTTCTGGGCGGCCTGAAACGCGCCAATGAACGCGCCGACAAAATTGATGATGATCAGGGCCTTGATGCTCGGCACCGTGACGTTCCAGAACTTGGTGACCGAGCCGGCGCCATCCATATCGGCGGCTTCGTAATGTTCGTCGGGAATGCCTTTCAGCGCGGCCAGGTAGATCAGGCACCCGGCGCCGGTGCCGGCCCAGATGCCGGGGATAATCACCGAGGGCATGGCCAGCAGCGGGTCTTGCAGCCAGCGCAACGGCTCGCGCACCGGCGCGATGAAGGCCGTCACCACCAAGAAGCCGAGCCCGACAGTGACCATGCCGGCCCCGGCCAGATGATTGCCGGCACGCAGCGTGGCAACGCTCGCCATCAAGACGCTGATCCCGAGTGCGAGCGGCACGGCATAATAGACCCAGCCCGGCGTCAGCATTAAGACCCGGTTCAGCACGCCTTCTTCGGTGGTGTTAAACAGCAATTGCTTCCACAAAAACATCGTGACCAAACCGGTCGTGACGTTCGGCAGATAATACACAACGCGCATGAATACTTTGCCACGCGGGATCTCGCTCAGCAACACGGCCAAGGCAATCGGCGCGGCAAAGCCGAGCACCAAGGACAGCGACACATACACGCACGTCTGCCACATGTACACATAAAAATCGCGATTGGAAAACACTTCAACAAAATTACGCAAGCCGACAAAGGCCGAGCCGCCCAGGATGCGATAGTCTTGAAACGCCATCACCAGCCCGCGCAGCAGCGGCAAGTAGCTCCAGATGAAGACTGACGCCACCGCCACCAGCAGGAATAACCAAGCCCGCATGGTGCGCCGCCACGTCCGCTCCGTCACGCCAAAGCCCTCCGTACTGCGCTGCGCGGTGGTGCGCAACAACTGAAATATTTTGCGCCCGGCCACCACCAGAATAATGGTCGTCACGCCCACCAGCAGCATGCCCAGCCGTTCGCGCTGGCGCAGCACCGCCGCCGGCAGCCGGCCGATGACATAGGTGTTGACCCGCGCCGCGCAGATCGCCACGGCATTGCTCGGCTCCGCGCGTTTGACCGGATCGAGAGCCAGATCAATCGGCAGGCGCAGCTCCTTGGTGATCACACTCTTGTAGCCGTCGCAATACGGCTCGACGCGCGAGTTGCGCCCGACATTGTTGAAAAAGTCAATGCGTTCTTTCGGGATGGCATTGTAAATGTCTTCGTGCCCGAACTGCGCCAGGTAACGCGGATCAACCCACGCGCCCCAGCCGGCGTCCACCAGCGCCTTGACGCGAATGCTCATCGCGTCCTCACTGCACATGAATTTGATGTAGCGCCAGGCCGCGTCAGCCCGCGCGCCGGTCGTCTGCGCACTCAGCGCCAGGTAGTGGCCGGCAATGAAACTGACCGGTGGCCCGCCCGTGATCGACGGAAAATATGTGACCGCCGTGTCAATGTCCTCGTCGCGCTGCACTTCATCGAGGGTCGTGATGCGCATGCCGAACTCCTCGCGCTGCACATTGTACGTCTCGATTTGGGCCTTAATCACGCCCTCATACACGTGCCGCTTCACCTGTTTATCGCGCAGATTAAAGACGCGCCCGCACACCGCGCAGGTCACACTGCCGCGATTGAACAGCCCGGCGGGTATGTCAATCTCGGCGTTGTACTTGCCCTTATGGCGCGGGTCGGCGCGATTGTCACAGCGCAGCCAACGTGAGAAACGCAGGCGCTGATAGAATGCCAGCGCTTCCGCGCCGCCTTTTTCGTCAAACACCAGGCGCCACTCCAGATTCGTCACGGCCGCCAGCGGCGTCGCGCATTGTGCACACAGTTCTTCCCGCGGATAGCCCGCGAGCTTGGCATGGTAGTCGTCCGGATTGCTAATCTCCACGCGATGGCCCGCGTAGTCAATCGCGGGAATATGCGAGGGCGTTAACGCGTCACAGCGCGGGCAGCGCTTGTACGGCCGCACCATTTCACCGCCGGCTGACCAGACGAATTGATGGAACTGCCAGCCCTGATTGCCACCCAAGTCAACTTGAAAGCCATAGCGCGTCGGGATTTCCTGCGGGGTGCCCGGCTCTTTGCTGGGGATCCAGGTGACGCGCTGGGCGAAGCGATAGAATTCATCCCAGGTGGTCGGCCCGCGACTCGGGTCCAACCCGGCAATCGCGAAGAGCTGCCGCCGATACGACAAGGCCATCACATAATACAAATACGGCACGCACCAGATTTGGTTGTCCGCGACGGCCAATTCCCAGACATTGTCGGGTGCGCCGATGCCGCGGAAGGGCTTGCCCGTCCGTTCGAAATCGCGCTGGATGAAGGATGTCAGCGGCTGAATGAAGCTCTGTTGGCGAAACGCGCCGATTTTCCGGCCGTGTAGATAAAACACATCTGGCGCGATGCCGCCGGCAATGGCAAGATATTCATTGCCTTCCGAGGCATCGCCCTCAATTTTCAGAATGGTCGCGGCTTCAACGCTTATGTCCGGATTGCGCCGCAAGAACTCATGATAGACCGCCAGGCGCGCCATGTCCGGCGGCCAGGTCGTGGTCACTTCCGGCACCGAATCAACATTAATCGTGATCTGGGCCGGCGCCGCAACCAGATCGGCGGCCATGGCCGCCAGCAACAGCAGATGGCCCACCCGAACGCAGGTCGCGCGCCGCGCACGCCGCAGCAGAATGCCGCGTGTGCTGCTCACCGGCGCAGGTCCGTTCGGTGTTCCATCTTCATACGGTGGCTAGTATAGCAAAACACGCGTGGCTTTCTCAAGGCGGCCCGTGGTCTCCGTGCCGGCGACTCACTTGCTGGTTGCAAGTGTCGCCATCGGCGGCAGGGGAGCCACAGTCGCTGTGGCGATGTGGCAGCTGCTCCCACGTTGCAGCCGCTGCCGGAATGCGGGAGCCGCTTCCATGCGGCGATCTGCTGCAAAGGTAACATCGCGACATGGCAGTCGCTCGCACGTGGCTGCGCAGCATGCGCGACACGGAGGTCGCTCCCACTTTGCCGCGCGGATTCGCGGCGCGCGCCAGTGGATTCCGATGTCGGATCACCGATCACTACTCACGCGTAATTAGGATTTGCTGTGACTGCGACAGACCACCGAGCCGTGACGATTCTTAGGTTCCTACGGCAGTCGGGCGGCGTGGCTGTTGGGCTCAAAGTTCGGACAATAGACGCTATAATTCGTCCCTTGGAATACAATCTTGTACTCCGCGCCGTTGAGTGGGCAGTGCGGTTCGATGGCCAGATAGTTCGTCACTAACTGGCTGACGCGCGTCGGTGCCAGGCGCGGATCGTCGCGGCGGGCAACCCAGATGGCCGCCTGAATCCGGGCCATTTGATTGATGCAGGCGCGCGTATGAAAATCCGGCGCGGGTAGTGTCGGCGGTCGCGTCAAGAACGAGACGGTGGCGGCTATGCCCGCCATCATCAACAGCACCAGCAGCACCATTGTCCGCGGTCGCATCACAGAGCCTGCACCAGGTTTTTCATTCATGGTTGATACCCAAGCGTCAGTTAGGGTGCTACATCATACTCAATCTGCACTCGTTTGTCACGGCCGGCGCGCACCATGGTGGTGCCGGCATCGCTGAGCACACGCACGATCTCGCCGGTTTTCATGCCGTGCAATGTCAGGTGACCTGCCCGATCGGCATTGATCTGCACGCGTAACGGTGCTGCGCCAAACGCGTCAAAGCGCGCCACGATCGGCGACGTACTCTCAAGCCAGAGCGCGCCGTTGCGCGCGACTCGCAGGCCATCATACGCGCTGTGCACGCGATACGTGTCTGCGCCGACGCAATAGCGCCGCACACCCCATGATTGTTGCGAGCGTGTGCCGATGCGCAACGCGCACGACCAGGGCTCGACATCAATCAATTCCTGCAGCGCGAAATTCGCCAGCAAGGCGCCCCAGCCGTAGCCGGTGTCGGAGTTCCAGACATCGCCGCCCTCACCGCTGAACATATTGTAGTTTTCGCAAATCTGGTTGGCTTTGACCCAGCCACTCTCAAAGGTGCGCATGCTCTTCAGCGCGAACGCGGCGGCCGTTTCGTCACAGCGATAGCGTTTCAAGCCCTCGTACACAATGAAATTGACCGGCGGCCAGATGCGCCCGGCCCAATAGTCATTGTTCTTGCTGGCCGGATAGTTCAGGGCCGTCACCGAAATGACATGGTCCCCCCAGAACAGCTCGGGATCGAGCAGATATTTTTTGACGATGTGTTCGGCCTCGGCGGGCGTGGCGACACCGGCGGTCAGCGGATAGAAATTGATCGCGCTCCAGTCGCGCAGCCAGCGGCCGTCCCAGGCGCGCAGGCAGAACATGCCGGTCTCGGGGTCGAGCAGGCGCGCGCGCATACGGGCTTTCATGTCGGCGGCTTCGCGGGCATAGCGGGCCGCGTCGCGCGGCTTGCCGAGCGTGCGCGCAATCGCCGCCAGCGCCTCGCAGTCCATCGTGTACAACGAGTTCAGCGCCACGCAATGGCCCGCCAGCGTATGGCTCTTGGCATCAAACGGCAATTCGTTCATCACCGGGAAATTGTCCATGCCGGCTTCGTACAGCGCGCAAATATGCGCATCCTGCTGGGTCGGGTTGTAGACCTTCAGATGCGGAAATTGATACTCCGGGGTGTCGTTCGAACCCCACGAGAGCAGGCCGGTCTTGCGCGGATCGCGGGCGGTGAACCACCACGCATGCCAGCGCTGCAGGGCCGCATAGGTCTCAACCAGGAGGCTGCGGTCACGCGTGATGCAATATGATTTCCACGCCAGATACGAGCCCACCGGCGGTTGCGAGCGGTCGAACGCCTTGACGCCAAACGAGGTGTAATAATTCGGCGGAAAGCCCTCGTCCGTGGCCGAGGCAAGAATCGCCTTGAAGTTGGCGCGTGCCAATGCGGCGCTGACCGTGGTGCTCAGGTACCCGAGAAAACATTGATCCCACGGAAAGTTGTAGCTGCCGTTCCAGTCCGCGCCCCAGTCGCGCGAGATTTGTGTGGTCACGCCGGTCCAGCGTTGATCAAAGACCGTGTTCCAGGTCACCGCGCGCGGCACGGCCATCAAACAACGTTGCAGACCGGCTTCACCCGCCAATTCTTGTTGTTTGTAGCGCGTGCCTGCCGCCGCAATACTCTTGCCGATTGTCACCAGACTGACGCGCGTGCGTTTGCGCTCGAGATGCAGACCGCAGGGCGCGCCCGGCTCGTTGAACAGATAGGGACAATCCATGCTGATGAAAAACATGGCGTCTTCCGGTCGCAGCAGGCCCGGATGCGTAATATACCAGTCGCGCGTGCAGAGCACGTCGCCGTCCGCGCGCACCGGTTCTTCGCCGCACGGCTGCAGCGCGACGACCAGACGGCAGCGGTCGCCCATCGTTTGCGGTGTCAAGGTGACATCCAGCGCCGTGTCGTGCGCAGCCGCCGCGACCGCGTAGTGCGCCGTGGGAATCATGAAGGTGTACGCCCAATATGAGCCGTCCGGCGCATGCGGCCCGCGCACCGGCATCTGCGGCCAGCGGAAGCGCGTGTGATGCGTATCCGACTCCGGATCGTAGACGCTGATGCGCAGCTTGAAGGTGAAGCGCTCGCGGTCGAGATAGACAATGTGATTGTAGGAGCGGAAGTCCCACGTATTCCAGCCGTGATCGAGCGATTGTGGGGTGGTCATACGCCTGCGGGTGATAAAAGTTACAATATACCAAATCAAGATTGCGGCTTAAAGTATAGCGAATTCAAAAAAAGTCGTCAAGCGCTGCGTGAGGAAATTCGTTGGCGGCCAACGAATTTTACTTTCAATAATGCTACGCTTGCGGCACCTCGATGTTTGCGCAGTTTGTGGCATGGATTGCCGTATCGGCCTGGACTATTGCGGCGTTTGTTTTCCGTCCATGCATCAGCCACGCGGTTCCTTTGACCGGAAGGAAGAGCGTGTCCGCGCAAGCACTGATCGGAAGGTCTACCAAACAAATGCTGTCAAATGCTCCCTTGCGAAGCGGTCCTGAGTCCGACGCATGGTTTTGCTGGATGAGTGCGATATCACTGTTGACGGCAGTGAATGCAGTGTCCTGAATGTAACGACCATCGGCCATCGGCGACGAGTCTGCAACGTACCCGTTGATAAACCCGATACACCCGGAAAGAGTGAGAAGTGTCAGCGCCAAGCCTGCCGGAATCATGCTCCTCATTTGATCAAAACGGCTTTTGGACCAGCAGTTGCAGGAGGTTGTTCGGCGTCCTTCTTCTCCTGTCTGGGAACCGGCTCGCATGCCTCGCCGCTCAAGAGAACGAAGATGTTGAATTGGTCCTGCTTCGCTTCCATTTCAGGTGGCGTGGGAAAGTCGCTTGAATCTGGGTTGTTCTTGTTCCAGAAGCAGACTAGATAGCGCCATTTCTGCTCACGCACCTCAGTATATGCGCGCGGAGGGTAGCAAGGATAGTGGTTGAGCTCCACGCGCGTGAGAACCCAATCGTGCCGCTCGGCCTCGGGCACGTGCCGCTCAACGACTGCACGTGCAAGGCGGATCGCCTGACCAGGCGAGACCGGAATGGGCTTCTGGCCCATGGCGTCCCATGCAGGCATCTTTTTGTACTGCTTGGCCGTGATGCAGGACTCGTATATCCTGCCTTTGTAGCGACTCCCATAATAGGCGTTTCCGGGGAATTCGTCAAACTGGTCCACGTCGGCAGCGTGCGCAAGCAGGGCGATGGCGAAGGCAAGGAATATTCTCATTGCTTACTCCGAATCATTGAAAGTCGCGCTGGTTGCGCAACCAGGTGAAAAGCCATGGGTCAACGCGGGCGGCGGACCGCCCAAAGCCCAGGCCACGTTGAGCATGATCACAAACATGAAGTGCTTTTGTGTTATCATCGCCTTGGTCTCCTGCAGCATCCGTTGGTTGTCACCACGCAGCATCCATGTCTCATTATAGCAAACCACACGCATACGCCGGCATGCGCGGTATTGTGTACAATACTGCATGCGACCATGGTTATGCATGTATTATGTGACCTTGCGGTGCACCGCGCGCTGCGCCATGTGTGATGTCTGGCATGGCGCGGACGAGCCCGGCTATCGCGAACAGACTTTGGTGGAAGTGCGAGAAAACCTGCGCGGACTACGGCGACTGGGCGTGCGCTTGATTGATTTCACCGGTGGCGAGCCGCTGCTGTTCGCACATATTCTTGATGCATTGCGCTGCGCGCGCCAGCTGGGCATGCGTACGACCCTCACTACCAACTGTGCGCGCTATCCCGACTTTGCCGAACAGCTTTGTGGTCTGGTGCAGCATCTGCAATTTTCTTGTGAGGCAGCCGACGCCGCGGCGCATGATGTTATTCGCGGTCCCGGCTCGTATGCGCGCGTGCTGGCAAGCATGGCCTGTGCCCGGCGGCTTGGGCAACGCTTCAACTTGGTGGCCACGATCACGGACGCGACACTGGTGCAGCTTGATGCGTTACTGGCTTTTGCCACCGCGCAGAAAACCGTGCTGGCGTTGAATCCGTGCTTTGCCGCATCACGCCAGGCGGGCTTGAGCGCGGCCGGCGCGCGCGTGCTGATGCGCGCGGCAAGGCATCCGTGGGTGGTGGCCGATCACGCCGCGCTGGCCTTGATTGCGGACGGCGGCAATCAGCGTGCACGGCCCCTCTGCCGCGCCGGCCGCGCGACCATAACGATCACGCCGGACAATCAGATCGTCGCGCCGTGTTTGCATCACGAACAACAGCGCGTGCCGATTGCTGACGACCTTGTGCGCGCATGGCGCGCCACCCAGGCAGTCGCCGCACGGGCCGGCACGTATGAGGTCTGCCAGGGCTGCACCTTATATTGCTATATGCGCGTGGCATTGTACCGGCGCTATCCGCTGCGCGTGCTGCGCTCGCTGGCGAAATACCTCATGACCCGCATGCGCCACAGGCAAGGATGAAAACCATTCTTGTCTTCAGCGGCGCGGCCGGTTACGGCCACGTGCGCGCGGCGGAAGCCCTGTGCGCCGGTGCACAGCGCTGGTTTCCCGATCTGCGCTGCAGCCATGTCGACACGGGCACGCTGGTGCCGGGTCTGCTGCGCTGGGTCGCGGCGGATTCCTATTCGCCGCTGGTCGTCATGCCGTGGTTGTTTGACATTATCTATGAGTTTGTCGACACGCTGTACAACACGCGCGGCGGGCGCGTACTGCGCCGCTGGGCCCACGCCCGCTGTCTGGAGGGCATTGCCGCAGTTGTGGCAGTGCAGCAGCCGGATGCGATCATCTGCACGCATTATCTCGCGGCAGAACTGTTGGCGGCGCTACATGCGCGCGGCACCGCATGCCCGCCTGTCTGGGTTCATTTGACGGATTGTGATGCGCATGCGGTCTGGGTGCAGGACCATGTCGCCGGCTACTTTGCGCCGTCGGCGTGCGCCGTTGCGCGGCTCGTGCGCCACGGCGTGAACCGCACGCGCATTCATCTCAACGGCACGCCGATCATGCCGGCATTCAGCACGCCGCCGGACCGCGCTGTCTGCGCGCGTGAACTAGGTCTCGATCCGGCGCGGCCCACCGTGCTGGTGATGGGCGGCGCGCGCGGCGCGGGTGATCTGACGGGCATGGCGCGGGCCATGGCCGTACGCGCGCCGCAGGCCCAGGTGCTGGTGCTGGCGGGGCGCAACGAACAGGTGCGGCAGCAAGTTATGCGCGCGTGCGCGGATCTCATGCCGCGCGTCGTTGCGCTTGGTTACACTGAGCAGATTGAGCGTGTCATGGCGTGCGGCGATGTCATGGTGAGCAAAGCCGGCGGGTTGACCTGTGCGGAGAGCATGGCGATGGGGCTGCCCATGGTGATTGTGCCGCACATTGCCGGGCACGAGCTGCCGAACGCGCTGCTGCTGGCAGCCGCAGGCGCGGCGCTGCGGCCGCGCCGTGTGCGTGATGTGCCGGATGCTGTCGCGACACTACTGGCAGCGCCGCAACAACTATGGCACATGCGCGCGGCGGCTGCGCGACTGGCACGACCGTATGCCGCGCGCGACGCATTGGCCGTGGTGACCGGGTGGCGCGGCGTGTAGCGCGTGCCCAGCCATCGCCGAACAGCAACGTGCCATTCAATTCCTGACCCCTTTGCCTCCCCACCTTTGGGCGGCTGCTTCAATGTTCTGATAAATCTCGATCCATTGCGCAGTGACGTTGTGAATGTCGAAGTTGCGGCTGAGCAACTTGGCTTGCTGGCCCATGCGGCCTTGCGCGGCCTTGTCATCCGCAACATGCTTGATGGCCGCCGCCAACTGATCGGGATCGTGATCGCACAACACACCGGCTTGTGCGCCGTTTTCATTGACGAACTCATCCCACCAAGCCGCCTTCAAGCCGACGTAAGGCTTTTGGCAGGCCAGCGCCTCGATCACAGAGAGGGGATTGACTTCACTCAGCGAGGCGGTAATAAATACATCGGCCATGTTGAGATAGTGCGGGACCTCAGCATGCGCCAGGGCACCCAAAAAACTGACGCGCGCTCGAATGGAGTGGACCATTGATTCGATTTGATGCCGTGCCGAGCCAGCGCCGATGATCAACCAATGCACATTCGCGCCTAGGCCAACGGCGCGCACCATTGCCTTTGCCAGCACCTCTAAATTCTTTTCAGGCGTCACGCGGCCCACGTAAATGAACAGTGTTTGATCCGCGCGGATGTGCAACGCGCCACGATCGGGTAGACCGACCGACCGATCGCGCACATTGATTGAGATGCCGTTATGCATCACGCAGATTTTGTCGGTGGCGTCGGGCACGAGCGCTTGCAGCCAATGAGCCGCATCGCGCGAGGCAACGGTGGTCAACATACTCGCCCGCACAAACTGCCGGATGGCCCACGTGATGTACTTGAGCACGAAGGCGCGCACGACCGGCGGGTAATGCAATGCATACAAATCGTGCCGCGTGTGATTGGTGAAAACGAAGGGGAGGCCATGCTGCTTCGCGATGCGCAGTCCTAGGTGGCCGATGCCGAGCGCTTCGTGGATGTGCAGAATGTTCATCGAACAAGCCGCCTGGTACGATCGACGATCGAGGCGCGGCCACATACGAAATTGAGAAGTGCCCAGGGGCATGGCAAATGATCGCCAGACGTTGCGCTGATCGTCGGAATATTTCAAATACCCGAAGGTGAAAACATGTGCGTCGTGAGCATGGCTAAGCAGCTCGCCGTGATGCTCGGCCACGAAAGTGCTGACGCCGTTGATCACGGGCGGATAGCTGTCAGTGAACTGGCCGAGACGAATTGGTCGCATGTGGAAATGAACAGGGTCAGGAATTGAATGTGTACTTGGTGCTCTTGTCTGCAATCTTCCTCAGGTGTGGCGCGCGTGCCATCGCCTCGTGCGCAATGTGCCAGATGCTGTGGCGACGCGGCTGGCACGACCTTATACCGCGCGCGACGCGTTGGCCGTGGTGACCGGATGGCGCGGCGCGTAGCGCGTGCCCCAGCGATCGCCGAACAGCAGCTTGCCGACGTCGTAAAAGAAACTGGTCAGTTGTGCGCGGACAATGCCGCACGGCATCATACGCAGCAGGCGGTTGCGCAGCATGAATGCCGGCGAGAGAATCGCGCGGAAGGTCGCGTGCGTGACGCAGCGCTGTAATGCCGTTTGATTCAAGGTGTGCGTGCGCACATTGCCGTGGACACAGTCATAGCGGTCGAAATCGTGGCAGGTCACCAGGTGCGCGCCCAAGAGCTGTGCGCGCAGGGCTGTCTTGGGATAGGGGGTCAAGACCTGCATGCTGAAGGCATCCGGGCGCAGGCAGCGGACGGCGGCGGCATCCGCGCGGATGGTTGCGCGCGTGTCATCCGGAAAGCCGGCGATCAAGCCGGCGATGACCGCTATGCCGTGGCGCCGCAGATGTTCGAGGGCGCGCCGATTGACTTCCGGCGTGGCCGGCTTGTGTACCGTGGCAAGGCGCGCACTGCGCATCGATTCCATGCCGACAAACGCGATGCGCATGTTCGCGCGCGCCATCAGCGCGACGATGTCCGGATGCGCCGCCAACGGCGCTGCGCCGACCTGCACGACAAAGCGCATGGTGTTGAAGTTGTGCCGGCAAATGGCCTCGCAGACCGCGCGCCAGTGATCCGGAGCGCAGGCCAGATTATCATCGGTGAGCATGAGCAACTGGACGCCGCGCGCGCGCAATTCCTGCAAATCCTCAACAATGCGTGCAATGGGAAAGACACGATGCTGCCGGCCGTACATGGCGTGAATCGAGCAAAAGGTGCAGGCATGCACACAGCCGCGCGACGTTTCAAGCGTGTCGCACAGGCCACCCACTGAGGGAAAGCGAGTAACCAATCGCGCGGCGCGGCACGGCAAGGCGACGTCGGCCAGCGCCAGCAGGGGTCGCGCCGGATTATGCCGCCACGCGCCGTCGGCACGCCAGCTCAAGCCCGGCACGGACGTCAAGTCGCGCGTGCTGGCCGCAAGGGCGGTCACCAGCTCGCGCAAGGTCGCCTCGCCTTCGCCGCGCACGATGTAATCGAGGACCGTGTCGGGATACACCTCGGCAAAGCACGCCGCGGTCAATGACGCATGAAACCCGCCGGCGGCGATCTTAACCGCCGGCATCTCGATGCGCGCGCAGCGCGCCAGATCGAGTAACGAGCCGAACTGAAATGTCATCGCGGTCAGGCCGAGCACGTGTGGCTGAAACGTGCGCAGCGCCTCAATGAGCAAGGCATGCGCGCACCGCGGCTGGCCCACCAAATCGAGGATACGCACGTCGTGCCCCGGCAGATTGCCGGCCAATGACGCCAGCGCGCCGCTCGGTAACCGCATGAAGCAGTCAAACGAGTGGACCGTGTCCGGCATGCTGACCAAGAGAACGCGCATGAGACTACGTCAACTTTGAGAGTATGACCATTAGAATAAACGTGATCGGTGCCATAATGATAGCGATGATTTCCCACGCGACCATTTTCGAATACATGGTGTTGAACAAAGCATCGCGTTTTCTAAGATCGGCAATACGTGCAGAGCCTTTTGAGGTGTGCCGTTTGAACTGTAGCAGGCTGTATCCGTCAACGCCATGTTGTTCTGCTGCGGCGACTGCTTTGAGCATGTAGACGAACGCTATACTCAACGGGAGCATAAGACAACAGACGAATATTGCTAAGTACATTGTTGCACTCCCTGAAAATAATTACTCACTGAATGATACGCTGGCCAATGTGTCTGACGGTATACAATGCTTCGTCGATGAGTGCCCGCGATACATTTTTCAGGACTGTATTTTCTCATAACTGGAGATGCTTGTCAAATCAAATCCTTAAGGCATGTACTAATGAATGCCTGTACTTGGTGTCATGCCAATTGTAGCCGCGGGCGCTGACCGCGGCTGCAGAAGCCGCCCTCACCGCGGGCGGCTACAAGGACATTGCGAAGTAGAAAGCGCTGTCATTAGTACCACGTCCAGACACATGTGATGCAGGTTGCAACTGTCTTGCCGAAAGCGGGTGCATTTGCTATAGTGGTACAGCTTTATGAACGGCATGACCACGACTACAGCACCGGCAGCGCTGCACCTGCGCGACATCGGCAAACGCTACGATGGCCGCTGGGTGGTGCATGCCGTGACCTTGACCGTGCCGGCCGGCGAGATTGTCGGCGTTCTGGGTCATAACGGCGCGGGTAAGAGCACCGTGATTCGCGCCTGCGCCGGCTGGTTGTGCTTGGATCACGGGCAGGTCGAGGTGAACGGCCGGGTGGTCTGCGACCGTGACCTTGTCGCGCGCGCCGCACTGGGCGTCGTTTCGCGCGACACGCCCTTGTATGCGTTTTTGAGCGTGCGCGAGATGGTGCTGTTCCAGGCGAGTTTGCAGGGCATGGCCGCGGCGGATGGTGCGGATGCCTGCCAGCGTGTTCTTACTCTCTGTCAGCTTGATGCCGTCGCCGCACAGCATATCAGTACGCTGTCGAGCGGAATGTATCAGCGCGTGCTGCTGGCCTGCGCCTTGGTGCATACGCCTGCCGTGCTGCTGCTCGATGAGCCGACGGCCGGACTAGATCCGACGGTGCGCCAGCATGTCTGGGCGATTCTGCGCACGCTCGCCGCGCAGGGCTGCGCGATTTTGCTGACGACCCATTATTTTGAGGAAGCTGCCTATGTGTGCGACGCGGTGCATGTCTTGGATCACGGGGTATTGACGCGCACGATGCGGGGAACTGCGCCGGCCGCACTGCTCGCGGCGCTGCAGTGCTGGTTTGCCAAGCCCGCGGCAGCAGAGGTCTGCGCATGAAACTGCGGCGCATGATGTGGATGCTGCTGCGCGTACAAGTGCTGCAATGGTGGCGCGAGCCGCGCCATGCGCTGGTGAGCATTGCGCTGAGCGCCGTGTTCTTGATGATTGCGCATTACTTGCTGATTGTCTATATTGGCACGCACGTGCAGATCGGCTTGTACGTGCCGAATCCGGCCTTGGCACGCACGGTGGCGCGCGCCTGTACGGCCCACGAGTTACAAACGCGCACCTTTGCCACGCCGGCCGCCGCAACGGACGCGTTACGTGCCCGCGCGATTGTTGCCTATGTCGCCATCACCAGCAATTTCCCGCATCATGTCGGTATCACGCTGGCGGGCTACAATCCCTTACTTGACCGGATCATCGCCGGCATGCTCATCGGTGTGGCCGCCGACATTTCCGGCGCGCAGCCGGGCGGGCCACAGTTGCAGATGCACAACATGCGCATAACGCGGCGCGCGCTGGCCATGTTCATGGCTGCCAGCATGGTGCCGTTGCTGATCATGATCCTGACGGCACTGAACGGCGGATTGGTGTGGATTCTGGATTGGGAGCAGGGCATGCTGTTCCGCATCCTGGTGGCGCCGGTGCCACGCCTGCTGTTGCTGCTCGTGCGCGCGGCCGGCAGCGCCATGCTCACCTTGCTGGTGGTGGCCATGGCATGGGCTCTGTACAGCAGCATCAGCCGGCCGGGCATGCCGGTGCACCTGATGGCGGCGCTGGCCGCCGTGCTGGTCTTCGTGCTGGCGGCCAATGGCGTCATGAGCGCCATTGCGTCGTTGACGCGCCGTTTTCTGCTGTATAGCGACATCTGTTTCCTGCTCTCGTTTGTGCTGATGTTTCTGAGTGGCGCACTGGTGCCGATTGAGACATTGCCGAACTGGGAGCGGTTTCTGGCGTACTGCACGCCGACGTATTACGCCATTCGCTTGGCGCGCGCGGCGTTTGCCGGCACAGAGCCACTGCTGGCGCGGGATGTGCTCATCCTTCTCTGTTGGGGAGTAGCCGGCTACGCGCTGGCGTATCTCAACCTGCGCAGTGCGCGGCTTGATCAACGCGCATGAACCACACGGAACGCCAGTTGCTGTATCGCCTGCCGTGGTCGTTGCATGACAATCCGATCGCGTGGATCGAAGTAACCGATGTATGCAACCTGAGCTGCGCGGGCTGTTATCGCGCGACCGTTACCGGGCATAAAACGTTGGCGCAGGTGCGTGAGGAAGTCGACCTGATGCGCGCGTGGCGCAATCCCGACAACGTTTCCATTTCCGGCGGCGAGCCATTGCTGCACCCCGATTTGTTGGAAATTGTCGCGTACATTCACGCGTGCGGCCTGAAGCCGGTATTGCTGACCAATGGCGTGCTGCTGGACTCGTCCCGCATCCGCGCGCTGAAACAGGCGGGCTTGGCCGGCTTCACCCTGCATGTGGACAGCACCCAGGCGCGACCCGGCTGGGCAGCGTGCGATGAGCTGGCCTTAAACGCACTGCGCCTCGAGCTCGCGCGCATGATCGCTGCCGTCCCGGGGTTGGTGACGGTCTTCAACGCGACCGTGACAGCGGCGACGCTCGCGTCGGTGCCGGCGCTGATGCGCTGGGCGTGTGACCATGCGCAGATTGTGCATGGTGTGGTGTTCATCACGCATCGCCACACATCACTGTGCAACCATAGCGCGTGTGACGCGCATGGCGCACCGGTTGATCCGCGCGCCTTGGGCTATGTGCAGCACGCGCCGGCCGCGCCGCACGTGACGGCAGCGGAGATCAACACCGCCATTACTACCGTGATTCCAGAGTATCAGCCGGCCGGCTTTCTGGGCGGCACCGCCAGCCACACGTCCGCGAAATGGCTGGCTGGGATTGTTCTCGTGACCGGACGCCACGTGCTTGGTCCCGTCGGCCGCCGCACGCTGGAGCTGGCCCAGGTCATGTATCATGTGCGGCGCGGCCGTTATCTGGCCTACAGCACGCGCACGCGGGTGAGCCTGCTTGCTCTGCTGTTGGCAGTCATTGATCCCGTCTTGCGCCGCACGGCGTGCGCCTGGCTGCGCGGGCTGCTACGCCGGCCGTGGCGGTTTTTCTCGCGAGTACACGTGCTGACCATCGGGGTCATTCAGGCGCCGGATATTCTCGCGGACGGCCGGGTGGACATGTGCGATGGCTGCCCGGACATCACTTGGTACGCGGGGCAGATGGTTAATTCCTGCCGCTTGGATGAATGCCGCCTGTTTGGCGCATTCCTGACGCCGGCGCAACGGAAGCCGCACACGTGACGGCTTGGCGTACCTTCGGCGCGGTGCTGCACCTGACGCGCTACCAGCAGAATCTGCTGTTCACGCTGGTGCTGACCGTCTTGGGCGTGGTGACGGCCGGCGCGCCGTTCAGCACCGCGGCAGCGCTGGTGTTGGTCGCCAACTGGTGCGCGATTGCCTTTGCATTCATGGTCAACAATATTGCCGATGCGCAGGATGATCGCAGCACGGCGGAAAAGTGTCACGCCAATCCGGTCAGCATGCAGACGCTGTCACCCGCGGCGGCAGGATGCGCCGCGGGCATTGTTGCCGCCATCAGTCTCATGCTTTTTGTATCGTTGGGTGCGCGTGCGACACTGGCCGGTCTGGGCTGCATCCTACTCGGTGTTTTTTATTCTTGGCGCCGCGTGCGTTTGAAAAGCATACCGTTCCTGGATGTGCTCAGTCATGTGCTGATGCTGGGTGTTTTGCCGTATTGGGCTGCGGTGTGGGCTTGTGCGCCACACGCGCGTCCGGCCTGCTGGCTGTCACTGCTGATCGCCGCCACGAGCGCCTATGGACAATTGTACAATCAAGTGCGCGACATGGACGACGACCAGCGCGCCGGCCTGCACACCAGCGCCATGTTGCTCGGCGTGCCGCACACCTGGCACCTGCTGGTGGTGCTGCTGTGCGCCACTGCGGCCGGCGTATCGTATGCGCTCGCTGCGGGATTGGTGCCGTCGTGGTTGCGGGTGCCGGCCAGCAGTGCCGGCATCATCGCCATTGCCTATCTGTGGCGGCAACGCCAGCAGCCCTCACGGGTGCTGGCCGATCGCTTTCATCTGATTATTCTCGTGCTGGCAGCGGCCAGCGCGCTGGCGTGGTTGGTAACGGTATGGGCGGGCGCGCCGGGTTGAAGCGGCGCGTCATGATCGCAGTGCGGCAGCGTGTGTGTCGCCGCGGACAAAAACCGTCCGCCTACTTGCAGAGTTTATAGGCCGCCGCATTCTTCGTCATCTTCACATTCACATCCTGTGATGCGCTGTGACTCTCGCTGCCGACCTGCAGCGAGCCGTTGACGGTGCTGGTCGTCTTGACCGTGCCGTTGCTCCGCACATATTCCTGCATTTGACTGTAATCATTGGTGTCGGTCATCAAGCCGGCATTACTGGCTTTCTTGATCTGGTACATGAAGCGCAAGACCTGCTGGCCTTCCTTGTTGCATTTCAGGAGCATCTTAAACGAGCCGAAATTGGGAACCGCGTGATGACCCGAACTCAGTATGCCGGCCTGCCGCGCGGCATACCAGTCCGGAAACTTGACCGTCATGCTGGTGCCTTTCTTGTTCAACTTATACTGCTCGTACGCCGGCGTGAAGGTCTGCGTCTGCGTGTCCGCGCGCATGCGCCCGAAGGTCGCGCCCGACAGCGTCACCTGACTATAGGGATTCAGCGTGGTCATCGTCGTGGGGCATTCACCCGCCACGGCCCAGCCTTGTTCGGCATCGGCCGCGTCCTCCGCCTTGTACTTATATTTGCCGCTGACGGATTTCACCATCACGTCGCCGGACAACAGTTCGGCCAGCGCGGGCTGATCGCCCACCGTAATGGCCGGCGTCGGTTGATGCAGTTCCGTCAAGGCCGCGGCGAGCATGACCATTGTCAGCAGCACCACCAGAAGCAGTGCCATTGCCTGTTGCGTCTTCATAGCAATCTCTCGAGTAGCGGGTTACAATTACGCTTCCATTTCTATAGTATATCAAAGCTGCGGACCGGGAGTCAAGTTTAGCGCCGCTGAGGTTCTCGCAGGCGCGCGGTACCACATGGCATGCGTCTTGCCGCACTGGTCAGCAATGTGCTGCAGGTCGGTACGGGCTCGCGCACCAGCGCATGCATGCCGACGACGACATCGTCAATGAATAGGTCGTCGTGGTCATCGCAAGCTGATCGTCGCGATCCACGCCGCCGTCGTATTCCGCATGTCCCCAGTTTGTGCGCATGCTTTCGAGCGCCCGGCGATGCACCCGCATCGACCAGAAGACATCATATACCAATGAATGCGCTTACTTGGTGTCATGCCAATTGTGGCCGCGGGCGCTGACCGCGGCTGCAGAAGCCGCCCTCACCGCGGGCGGCTACAAGGACACTGCAAACATGCTAATTGTGGCCGCGGGCGCTGACCGCGGTTGCAGAAGCCGCCCTCACCGCGGGCGCTGACCGCGGCTGCAGAAGCCGCCCTCACCGCGGGCGCTGACCGCGGCTGCAGAAACCGCCCTCGCCGCGGGCGGCTACAAGGACACTGTAAAGTAGAAAGCGCGCTCATTAGTAGCTTCCGCCGTGAATGCAGTGCCTCCCCTACCGATCACCGAACACCGCTTGCCGATCGCCGACGCACGGACCTCCGTGCTCGTCACTCGTCACTAGGCTGTTTCTTTCAAGGTGGTTTCGTTCTGCGACGGATGGGGCTTACCCGACCAGCACACTCGGCTGCACCAGCCAGCGCAAGGACCACGCGCGATTGTCATCGCGCACCAAGCAGGCGACGCCGGCTTTTTCGAGCGCGATCACATGCGGTTCGGCATGGCCGGTGATGAGCAGCGAGGCCAGGCGAATGAGATGCGGAAAATGACCGACCAGGACGATGTCATGCGCCGTCTTGGCCAGGTGCTTGGCCCACAAGGCCGGGTCGGCATCCGGCGCGAGATCATGGCCGGCCTCGACCGTTGCGCCACGAAAAGGGGCTGCGATGATCGTCGCCGTTTGCTCGGCGCGGGCCTTGCCGCTGTGGTAAAAACGCGGCGCGCGGCAGACCAGCGTGCGTGCCATCCACGCCGCGATGCGTTCCGATTCGGCGCGCCCCATCTCGGTCAGCGAGCGCGTTGCATCAGCCTCTTTCATGGCGGCGGCGCCATGACGAACCAGGTATAAATACATGCGGTCTCGTGCCTCAGTGCGGTGGTGAGCATCTTTACAAATGCGGGATCACAATGCTATAATCACGCAGTTGTTCTTGGTGAATACTATTGTAACACAAACGTCTTTTGTTTAGCAACTCAATGGAGCAGACGACATGATGGATGGTGGCAGGCATTTTGTGGCGCCGGCGCTGACGCCCGCGGAACTCGCGTTTCTCGCTGAGCAGGCCCGCGTGGCGCGCGGTGATGTCTTGATTATGACCACCCTCGCCACCTGCGGCCATCCCGGCGGTTCGCTGTCCTCGCTGGAGATGTACACCCTGCTGTGGCACTGCGCCAACGTCAACCCGGCCCAGCCGCGCGGCGAGACGCGCGACCGGATCGTCGTCAGCCATGGCCACACGTCACCGGGCGTGTATGCCGCGCTTGGCCGGCGCGGGTTTTTCCCGGTCGAGGAAGCCGTCGCGCATTTCCGCCAGACCGGCAGCGTCTTCGCGGGGCATGTCGAGCAATGCGTACCGGGCGTCGAGTGGGATACCGGCAATCTCGGCCAGGGATTCTCGGCCGCGGCCGGCTTTGCCATGGCGCGTGACGTGCGCGGCTTGGCGTATCGCGTCTTCTGCTTGATGGGCGACGGCGAACAGCAAAAGGGGCAGATCAGCGAGACCCGCCGGATTGCCAAGAAATTCGCCCTCAAGAACTTCATCGCCTTGATTGACATGAATCGTCTGCAGATCAATGGTGCAACCGCCACGGTCATGCCGCAGCACATTCGCGAGAATTGGGCGTCCGACGGCTGGCACACGCGCGAGGTTGACGGCCACGATTTTCAGGCTCTGTACCAAGCCGTGCGCGCCGCCTTGGCGCAGAACGAGCCCACCGTGCTTCTAGCCAACACGGTCATGAGCAAGGGCGTCTCGTTCATGGAAGGCGATGCGCACTGGCATGGCGCCACCTTGCCGGACGACAAGTGTCGCGCGGCGCTCAAGGAACTCGGCCTGCCCGATGAACTGGACAAGTACAAGGCGCTGCGCGCGCAACCGCAGACCATGCGCATGGCGGATTATCACCCGGCACGCACGGTCATTACCTTGGCAAGCGGCACGCCGCGCACGCTGGGCGCCAGCGAGAAGAGCGATTGCCGCAGCGCTTGGGGCACCGCCCTTGCCGACGTCGCCGGCGCTAATCTGGCCGACCCGCAGGCCACGCCGATTGTCGTCCTCGACTGCGATTTGAAACCCAGCGTCAAGACCGGCGATTTCGCCACGCTGGCACCCCAGCGCTTTTTCCAGTGCGGCATTCAGGAGCACAGCGTGGCGACGATCGCCGGCGCGCTCTCGAGTTGTGGCGTGCAAACCTTCTTCGCTGATTTCGGCGTCTTTGGCGTGGATGAAACCTACAATCAGCACCGGCTCTCGATCTTGAATGATGCCGCGCCCAAAATCGTCTGCACGCATTGCGGCCTGGATGTCGGCGAAGACGGCAAGACGCATCAATGCGTAGACTATGTCGGCGTCTTCCGCAACCTGCTCGGCATGGAAGTGATCGTGCCGGCCGATCCCAATCAAACCGACCGGGCGACGCGCTACATCGCGACCAGCAACCGGCCGGCCTTGCTGGTCATGGGCCGCTCAAAATTGCCGATGGTCCTGGCCCAAGACGGCACGCCCTTCTTTGGTGACGGTTACACGTTCCGCTATGGCGCAGCCGACTTGGTGCGGCCCGGCACGGATGCGGCCATTGTGGTCATGGGCGCCTTGTGTCTGCATGCTGTCAGCGCGGCGGATGCGCTGAAGAAAGACGGCATCCGCGCGCAGGTGCTGCACATCGCGACGCCCTTGGCGCTTGACGCGGCAGCCATCAAAGCCGCGGCCGCGACGGGCGTGATTGTCACCGTCGAAGATCACTTGGTGCGCTCGGGGCTGGGCCTCAGCGTGGCCGAAGCGTTGGCACAGCAAGGCATCGCGTGCACCGTGCGCATGTTGGGCGTGACCCAGTACGCCTCCAGCGGCGTGCCGGCCGAGTTGTACAAGGAATATCACTTGGATGCGGCCGGCATTGCGCGGACGGTCACCGAGGCCGTGCGCGGCAAGAAGCGCAGATGATTTGAGATTTGAGATTTGAAATTCAAGGCAGAATGAGCGACCACTGGTATACAACTTTGGCGCACCGCGCAGCACTGGTGCTGTGCGCGTGGGCCGTGACGGCGAGTGCTGATCTGGCGCCCGTCGTGACCTTTGCGCCGGGCGTGTACATCACGAATTGGCTGATTGTCGGCACGTTCCCAAATAAACCGCGCGAAGGCGACACCAACGCGATGCGGCTGGGCTTTGCCACCGACTATCTGCAGGGCATTGGCGGTGAATCGCAAGCCCTCTTCACCGCCACCACGGCCATTCCCGGCCGGCCGTGGACTCTCATTACCAACATCGTCTCGACCAGTAGCGACATCGATCTCGACAGCTTGTTCGGCATGCCCGAGCAAGTGATCGCGTATGCGATCGTCACGCTGGAGGTGCCGGACGATGAAACTGTCTTTCTGCGCATCGGCTCCGACGATGGTGTGCGCGCCTGGCTCGATGGCGTCTGCGTCGTGGAGGTGTATCAAGAGCGCGGCTATCTGCCGGACGAGAACTGGGCGCGTGTGCGGCTGCGCAAAGGCCATCATCGGCTGTTGGTCAAAGCTGAAGATGTGTTTGGCGCCTGGAAATTCTCAGCGCGCTTCGTCACGCGCAGAACCCACCACCAGCTCCTGGCTCAAACCATCAGCGACGAGTTGATGGTGGATCTGCTCTGCCCAACCGCGGCGTGGCAAACCGTGCGCGCCCAATTCGCGACCGCGCCGGCCCTGACGGATTTCACCTACTATGTCAACGGCGCGTGGATCGGTGGCGCAACCACCCAAGCGTTCATTGCCAAACCGGGCGAAGCGGTGGCCCTCCCGGAAGCCTTGGCACTCCTGCCGAGCTGCCGTCTCGAGGCGCGCGCAGAAGGCCTGCCCGGCAAAGAGCCGCGCCTGGCGATGACGATCTACGCCGTACCGCTGATGACGGTGCTGACCAATTTCAGCGCGCAGGCCGCACATATCATGCAAGACTTGGCCGCCACCAGCAGCACGGCTCGCCTGGCTGCCAAACATGAAGGCTTGTTGCGCTATTATTTCGCCTTGGCCAACAGTGCTTCGAATGTGGATCGCTGCAGCACGGATGTGCCCTCTCAGAAATTGCTGACCGAGATTGAGCGCATCCTTGCACGGCTACAGCGTGGCGAAGACTATTTCGCCAACCAGCGCCACCCGTTTATGGCCGCGTATGTCTCGCCCGACGATGACTCCGGCCAGCCTTTCTTGGTTGATCTGCCGCCGCTCTACGATCCCAGCCTGCCCGCGCCGTTGGTCGTCTTCCTGCATGATACCGACGAGGATTTTTCCGCCCTGTTCCCGCGCCGGGAAAAAGGGCCAACCTATATTGCCGTGCGCACGCATGGCCGCGGCCGCATGGGCGGCTATGTCGGCCTGGCCGCGCGCGATGTCCTTCACGTCATTGAGTATATGACCAACTTCTATGCCGTCGATCCCGACCGTGTTTATCTGATCGGCAATGGCATGGGCGGCTATGGCGTCTGGCATTTGTCGGTGTTGTGGCCGCAATTGTTTGCCGCGTGCGTCCCGTTGAACGGTTATTCCGCGGATTTGACCCTGGCCAATGTGCGTAACTTGCCGTTGTGGATTATGCACGGCGAGAAGGACTTGGTTGTGCCGGTCGAATTTTCACGCGCGGCGGCGGCCTACCTGATCGCGCGTGCCTATCCGACGCTCTACACCGAGCTGCGCGATGTCGGTTATCGCCTGCAAAGCTCGGTCGAGAATCTGCGCGTCTTCGACTGGCTGGTCAATCAGCGCCGCGAGCCGGCCCCGCCGCACGTGATGCTCCAAAGCGTCTATCGCAACGACGCCCAAGCCTACTGGCTGCGCAGCTGCCGGCGCATCAATCCGCGCCAGCCGGCGACGGCCCAGGCGCGTTTCTTTTCTGCCAATGATTTGGTCTTGTTTCTGGACAATGTGGCGCTGGCCGAGGTCACTTTGCCGGCGCGCTATGTTGATGAAGAATCGTTGCTGTCCGTGGTCGTCAATGGCCAGACGCACGAAGTCGCCGCGCCCTTGCCCACCAACATTTTTATCGTGCATGCCAGCAACGGTTATACGGTGGCGCGCACCACGCCGGTGGACGACGACGGCGTGCGCGCGTATCGTTCCGGCAGTTGGCAGACGCTCTACGAAGGGGAGCCGCTGCTGGTCGTGTACGGCACGGGCGGCGACCCGCGCTGCGTCTCCAACATGCTGGCGTGTGCCTACGCCATTGCGCGCTGGAGCTTTGTCGCCCGGCCGGCGCGCTATGGCAGTTGTCTGGTCAAGGCGGATGTGGACGTGACCGACGCGGATGCCACCCGCTGCAATCTGATTCTGCTGGGCGGTGTCACCGAGAATAAAGTGGTCGCCAATTACGGTTCGCAATTGATCACCAAACTGAGCGCGCGGGATGTGCTGATCAATGGCGTCGCGGAGCCATTGACCGGCAACAGCCTGTGGCTGTGCCAGTATAATCCGGCCGCGCCCCAACGGCTCCTCTGGATTTGGGCATCCGCCGAGCCAGCCTTTTTCGATGCGCAGGCGCCGTGGTTGCAGGATTGGTTCTATCCCGTTGACGACCCGCCCGATCTCCTGCTGCGGCGGGTCGACAACGCCCACTATCTGCGCGCCGTACACTTCACCTTGCAGTGGCGGTGCGACCAGGGCGAATGCGATTCCGCGCCGATCCGCCGAATGCGCCGGCCGCGCGAGTTCCTCACCCGCATGTGTGGCCAAGCCCTTCAAAAGGCGACCGGCACCGATTTTGCCTGGTTGCCGGAGGTTGTCACCAGCAACACCGCCGGCATGCTCGACATGCGCGCGGCCGAGGCGGCGACCCTCCTGATGAAGGGCCAGACCGTCATTGTCTGCGAACTCAATGGCAGTGATCTGTTGAGCTTGCGCGACCCGGCCAGCGCCGCCCCCTTGGTCGGCGGCGGCCGGTTGTATCCCACGCCCTTGGACGTCATCAGCAATGCGGTCTATCGCGTCGCCGTCATGCCGCGCGCGTTGCGTTCATTATCGGATGCCGCCAAGGGCCGCACCCTGCGTGCCTCCTACCACGAAGCGCCGGTGCGCGACACGCTGCGCCTGTTGCTCGAAGAAGCCCTTGCCCCACTACAACAGGAATAGCAGCATGTATGTGCCCAATCAAGACTGCCATGTGCTCCCCGTGGCCGGAACATCGGTATCTGGCTGCTTGGAGTCCCACCACAGCCAATTGCAAGGGTTCAGGGCTGTTTGGAGTCCCGACAGCGGCGGGATTCAGGGTTCAGGATGCAGGATTCTTGAACTTGCTTCTACCGGCGCACCGGCGCACCGACGCACCGACCACCAGTTCCACCTTGGTGCCTGCGTGGCGACTATTCTGCGCAGCGGCGGCACGGCCCGGCCGTTGCTGTGCTTGGCGGCCTTGCTGCTGGCGGGCTGCACGAGTTATCGTGTTGAACCGCCCACCCGGATTGCATCGGATGCGCTGGTCGTCGCGCCCTTTGTCGAAACGCTCGGGCCAACCAATGCGACCATTGTCTGGGAAACGCGCGATGATGTCTATGGCTGGCTGACCCTCGCCGCGCCTGACACGAATCGGCAGGTGCGCACCGCCGCGCGTGGGCACATCCAGCGCGTCACCCTCGCCGGCTTGGTCCCGGGCGTCACTTATCAGTATCGCGTCAGCGGCAGTGACCAGCCCTGGCAGCGCTTCATCACTTTGGATCCCCGGCGTTCCAACTTTGTGTTTGTCGTCTTCGGCGACAATCGTTCGGGCCCCAAGCCCTTTCGCAAGATCGCCCGCCGCATCGCCAAGCTTCCCGCTGACTTCGCCATCGTCACGGGCGACATCGCCGCGCAGGGCAGTCGTCGTGAGGATTGGTTCACGGATTGGTTCGTGCCGGGCGCGCCGGTCTTGGCCGCCATGCCGGTCTTGGTCGCCTGGGGAAATCACGAGGAACCACAACTGACCGGCAGTTGGCTGCAGGTCTACTATCGCGCCCGCTCGCAATTCCATGGCCAGGCTTATTTCAGCTACCGCAACGGCCCCGTCCATTTCATCCACCTGAATTGCTACGAAGCGCTCGAGCTTGATTCGCCGCAGTACCGCTGGTGTGCGCAAGAGTTGGCCGGCAGCGATGCGCCCTTCATCGTCGTGGCCTATCATGTCTCACCCTTGTCCGGCGGCAATCACGCCCGCGACGGCAATGTGATCGACCTGCGCAAAACCCTTGTGCCGCTGCTGGCGCGCTACAATGTCTCCCTGTCGCTGACCGGCCATGATCACCTCTACAATCGCAGTGCCTACGCCGGCACGACCTATGTGATTGCGGGCAGTTCCGGCGCGCCGCTCCATTCCAGCCGGCTTTTCTTAGATCCGTTTTCGCTGCTCGCAACGTCGCTCTACCATTATGTCGTCTGCAACGTCAGCGCCACGCAACTGACCGCGCGCGTTTACAGCGAGGACGGCGCGTTGGTTGACGCCTTCAGCATGGCGCCGCGCCCGCGTCTTGGCGCACCGCCGCCGGCTATCGCCAGTTTCGACCCGCCCTTGCACGATTACATCGAGCACGAAACATTCAATGGGCAGGTCAACATCCGCAATTTCAGTGCCGCACCCGTGGCCGGCACGATCAGCATTGACGCGCCGGCGGCCTGGATGGTCGAGCCGGGCCGCACCCAGACATTTTTTGTGCGCGGCGACGAACCTGTGCGCACGCTGCCGTGGCGGGTCTGGTCGCGCAACGCCGCGCCCGGCGCGTATCCCGTGACCGTGCGCGTCTGCCTGCCGGACGCGACCAATGAAATGCGCTGCACCCTCAATATGCTCGGCCTCGAACAGTGCGCGGCGTATTGGGATTTCAGCGATGCTGCTCACGCGCTGAGCTGGTCGAATGCCCCGCGCAGCGTGGTGCAGAACGGCGTCTGGCGTGGTGTCAGCAAGAAGAAACACCTGCCGATCTTGTGGGCATCGACTGAGCCGATCGCCACGGCCGGCGAGCTGGATGTCGCCTATTGCCGCATGCGCCTGAGCGGCCCGAACATCAGCACGACCGTGCGCCTGCGCTGCACGCTGAACGAGGCTGGTAGAGAATCCGTTGTCGAACAAAGCGTGCAAGTGCCGGTCAATGATCAATGGTACACGCACATCTTCCCGTTTGGCCGCGTGGGCGACTGGCGCGGCACACTCACCCGCGTCGAACTCATTCCGGTCAGCGATCCAAAAATCAAGATCACGCTGGATGCGGTCGGCATCGTCCAACCGGCACGCCAGGCGCCAAATGGCCGCTGACCTCCCACAAAAGCCGCCACGGACGCACAAGCCCGGCGTTGTCTGGTTCACCGGTCTGTCCGGCTCGGGCAAGAGCACGATTGCGGAAGATGTCGTGCAGGCGTGCGCCGCGCAGGGCATTGCGGTCGAGTATCTCGACGGCGACCGCGTGCGCGCCATGTTTCCCACCACCGGCTTTACGCGCGCCGACCGCGACGAACATATTCGCCGCATCGGTTTTGTCGCTCATCTGCTTGAAAAGCACGGGGTACTGGTGGTCTGCTCGTTTGTCTCGCCGTACCGCGATGCGCGCGACGCCGTGCGCGCCATGTGCATGCGCTTCATCGAAGTATACGTCGCCACGCCGCTCGAAGAATGCGAACGCCGCGACGTCAAGGGCCTGTACGCCCGCGCGCGCCGCGGCGAGATTCGGAATTTTACCGGCATCAACGATCCTTACGAACCACCACGCCAGCCAGAATTGACGCTTGATACCACCAAGCTGACCGTCGCCGAGACCGTCGCACAAGTCCTGCAGCGCATCGCCGCGGCATAGCTGCCGTTTCAAACGACAAATAATGTCGTTTGTCCGGCTTTGTGCCTCCACCGATCCACGCCGTTAGCGGGACGGTGGAAGCAGAGATTGAGAAGAAGGCCGGCGCGCCCTCTCTCAATCTTTCTGAGCTCCCCACCGAGCTTGCCTCGGTGGAAGCAGAGATTGAGCAGAAGACCGGCGCGCCCTCTCTCAATCTTTCTGAGCTCCCCACCGAGCTTGCCTCGGTGGAAGCAGAGATTGGGAAGAAGGCCGGCGGGAGGCATTTTCTCAATCTTATTCACCCACGACGCGAGGTCGTGGGGGTCTGCAATCGCTCGCCGAGCCGGCGACCCTCCCGCAGAAGCGCATTTGGGAGGGACGCGGGCCACCGCGTCCTGCTTCGGCAGCAGTCGGTCTCCCTTTTCGGCTGGCTGCCTCCGCCAGTCCCGCCAGCGGCGGGAAAGATGCAAGAGGGATTTTCTCTAGCGCAGTGCCTCATTCTTGCTCATCTTTCTCGAAATACACCGTGCCGAGCTGCACATCTTCGTCCGGCAGGAACGTGCGCTGCAGCGTGACGGGCTTGTACCCGGCAGCTTTGAGCGTCACCCAATACGCGCCCGACGACGGCAATAGGAGCTTGTGCGGCATGCCGTTGTACGCCTGGCCTCCTCTCATGAACTCGCCTTTGCCCTGCGGCGCGCGCGCACCCCAATAGCTCAACGACGCGATGTAGACCATGGTGTTGGACGCGACGGCCTGCAGTTCAACGATACTATAGGGTTTGAGCACGACCTGCACGAAATCACCTGGTTTGACGGCTTCGCGCGGCTGGTCAATCTCTACCTCGTTTACTGTTAGTTTGTACAATAAATCCGGGCGGGCGACCGGAATGCTGAACTCGCCGTGCGAGTCGGTTTGCGCGCCGAACCCAGTGCCCGCGCGTTTGTCTTCGGGTGCGGCGTAGATGCATATACCGGCGGCGGGTGTGCCATTGGCGCGGCGGGCTTGCCCGAAAACCGGTGTCGGTAGTGTGCAAAGAACCGCATGTACGGTTGTGGTTTCCTGGTACCGTACAGCAACATTAGTCAGGATCAGCGGTGGCGTTCCTGCGCAGAGCAACACGATGTCCCAGGTGCCCACACGTTTTCGCAGAACACATTCTCCTATGTTGTCGAATGCCCCATATACGGTACTGTTAAACTGGTTGTAGAAGCTAAGAATAACGTTGGTGACCGGCGCACCGGCGCTGTCGCGTGCAATGATGTGAATCCAGCCATTTGATGACAGCGCTACTGGCCTGTTGGTCAGCGCTATTTGCAGTTCGCGTTGCTCGCCGGCCCGCACCGCTAGTTTAACGGAGCCAGATGCATCTCCTGTTTGTGCATCAACACACAGCATCTCGTTCGGCATAACTTGCGGAAAGTCAAAGTAGCCGTTGCCATCCGTAATGGTTCTTGCTTGTTCTTCCTGATCGAATTGCATCTGCCTGTAGTACACGTAATATGCTACGGAGCAAGCAACGACCGGCCGCCCGCTCACGTCGTACACATGGCCGAAGATACGCGCGGCGCGCACGAGTTCGAGCATGGCAGATGACGTGCCGTCGGGTATCACGAAAATGCTGAACTGCTGTGTGGGATAGTCCGTATGCCAGGCCATCAAGGATGCGATTTCATCTTGCACCTCGTTGAAGGCAAACGCGCCGGCAGCATCGCAGCAGACCGTGTTCGTGCCGCCCGCGATGAGCGCGACGCCGGCATAACTAATCGGCGCCTTGGTCGTCGCATCTACGACCGTCCCGCGCAACTCCCGCAGCGCACTGAGTTGTAAAATGACCGTTTGGAACGTACCAGCAGCCTCCGCGAGCGGAACATTTGTCGTCGTGGTCAGATAGCCCTTCAGTCGCGCGGTGATGTAGCAGTTCATCGGCGGCACGTTTGAGAAACGCAACGCCGGCTCACCCTGGACTTGCTTGGTCTGGCGCGCGCCGGCGTATTCTATGTCGTAGGCATCAACGCGCACCGTGCCTTCATACGGTATGCCGCGCTGGCCGGACAAGATGACGTCAAGCGTGACGAGCGTCGCGTCCGCGACGGTTGGCGCGCTGGCGACGTTTGTCACCGGGCTTGGCGGCGGCGGAAGCGGCGGCGGCTCAGGCAGCACGGCGGGCGCGGCAGGCAGGACAGACACGGCTGTTGTTTGCATGGGTTCCGTGGCCTGAGGTGCAGGCACCGTTGGCACATGACCACAGCCACGCAGACATATCACGGCAATGGCCAGCGCAGCGACAACCGCAAGCACATACATCAACAATCGCATGCCTCACCTCCCGCAGCAGTTAATAATGAGAGCGCTTTCTAAGTTGCAGTGTACTTGTAGCCGCCCGCGGTGAGGGCGGCTTCTGCAGCCGCGGTCAGCGCCCGCGGCTACAATTGGCATGACACCTAGTAAGCGCATTCATTAGTAATCTCATCCGCAAACGACATTTTTTGTCGTTTGTGCGGCAGATAGCGCAGCGCGGTCGCCGGGCCGGCGACCCTCCCGCAGAAGCGTATCTGGGAGGGACGCGGGCCACCGCGTCCCGCTTCGGCAGCGCGGTCGCCGGGCCGGCGACCCTTCCGCAGCAGCGCGTCCGTATTCGGCAACACCTCATTCGGACGCGGCCGGCTCGAAATACACTGTGCCGAGCTGCACATCTTCGTCCGGCAGGAACGTGCGTTGCAACGTGACGGGCTTGTAACCCGCGGCCGTAATGGTCAGCCAATACGTGCCGGAGGATGACAAGAAGAGCCGGTAAACTGATTTTTCATAAGTGAGTGGCAGGCTTGTTGACTCGGCGCTTGCCTGCGCGTCACGCGCAATTGTACAACCGAGGATTCTCACTTGCTCAAAACTGTTGGACGCGACGGTCTGCAGTTGAATGGCACTGTAGGGCTTGAGCACAACATGCACAAAATCGCCCGGCTTGACCGGCTCGCGCGGCTGGTCAATCTCCACTTGTTGCGATGTGAGCTTATACAGCAGGTCTATGCGGTCCATTGGAATGGTGAACTCACCCTGCCCATCACTCTGCCCCGCGAAAGTGATGCCGGATCGTTTACCTTCCACTTCTGCACGTAGCATAATACCTACCGCAGGTGTGCCATTGGCCCGACGGGCTTCCCCGAAAATAGGCGGTATCAGTGTGCCAACGACGGCATGCACAGTGGTGGTTTCGTGGTAGCGCACGACAATATCAGCCATAGTGAGTGCTGGCTTGCCTGTACCGATGAGCATTATGTCCAACGTGCCCACGTTTTCTGCAAAAACGCATTCGCCCTGTGCGTCAAATCCTTGGTCAATCATGCTGAGTCCATTGTCAGTAAAGACTATTTTTCCTCTAGTGACCGGCGCGCCGGCGGTGTCTCGGGCAATGATGTGAATCCAGCCATTTGATGTCGGCGGCCGCGGCGGCGGATTGGAAACAACCAGCAATACCTCACGCTCTTCACCGGGGCGCAGCGCAAGTCCGACTGTACTGAATCTTTCAGCATCACAGGCATCCACCCGCATGCGCTCAGCCGGCATTACCCGTGGAAAATCAAAGAAGCCACCGGCATCCGTGGCACTTGTCACGCGCTCTTGCGTGATCTTCAGCATATCGCGGCACACATCATAGCAGGCGACCACGCAACCCGTGACCGCCAGGCCATATTCGTCATGGACATAACCGAAGATGCGCGCCGCGCGCATGAGTGCGAGCACGGCGTCGGTTGCGCCGGTGGGCGGCACAAAGATGCTGAACTGCTGGGTGGGATAGTCTTCATGCCACGCCTTCAGCGTTGCCACTTCGTCCTGCACTTCATCAAACGCAAATCCGCCGTTTGCATCGCACACAATGGTTGTCGTGGTATTGGCGAGCAGGGCGACGCCGGCATAGCTGATCGGCGCCTTGGTCGTCGCATCCACCACAGTTCCACGCAGGCACCGCGCCGGCTCTAATGCCAGCACCACGGTCACGAGCGTTCCGGCGGCATCTTCGAGGGATAGATTCGTCGCGGCAACGCTGTAGCCCTTCAGGCGCGCCGCGATACTGCATTCCGTTGCCGGCAGGTTGCTAAAACACAGCGACGACTCGCCCTGAAGTTGTTTGGTCTGGAATGTGCCGGCAGCATTTTCAGACCTGTCGAATGTGCGCACATGCACCGGGCCTTCATACGGTATGCCGCGCTGGCCAGACAAGACGATCTCGAGGGTCACGAGCGTCGCGTCCGTCGCGGCAGGCACGACAACGTTGCTGGTCACGGGACTGAGAGATGGCAAGGGCAGTGGCGCGGTTGGTTCAGGTGCTGGCACAATGGCCGCTATTGGTGGCACGACAGGCACGGGTGCATTTTCATGCGGGCTGCAACCACGCAGACACAGCACGGCAATGGCCAGCACAACGACAACCGCAAGCACATACATCAACAATCGCATCCGTCACCTCCTGCAGCAGTTATTCTCATCCACAAACGACATTTTTTGTCGTTTGTGCGGCGTTATGCACCATTATCTGTGCTCCCCACCGGTCCTCGCCGTTGGCGGGATCGGTGGAAGCAGAGATTGGGAAGAAGGCCGGCGCGCCCTCTCTCAATCTTTCTGAGCTCCCCACCGAGCTTGCCTCGGTGGAAGCAGAGATTGGGAAGAAGGCTAGCGCGAGGCCTTTTTCTCAATCTCATTCACCCACGGCACGAGGCCGTGGGGGTCTCAGGTTTGAGCTCCCCACCGAGCTCGCCTCGGTGGAAGCAGAGATTGGGAAGAAGGCCGGCGCCAGGCCCTTTACTCAATCTCATTCACCCACGGCACGAGGCCGTGGGGGTCTCAGGTTTGAGCTCCCCACCGAGTTCGCCTCGGTGGAAGCAGAGATTGAGAGGAGAACCGGCGTGCCCTCACTCAATCTCATTCACCCACGGCACGAGGCCGTGGGGGTCTGTGAAGCAAAGCAAGTGTCATTCCTGTGCCGTTGGCTCGAAATACACTGTGCCGAGCTGCACGTCTTCGTCCGGCAGGAATGTGCGTTGCAGCGTGACGGGCTTGTAACCCGCGGCTTTGATCGTCAGCCAATACGCGCCGGAGGACGGCAGATACAGCTTGTGTTGCGCGCCTGTGCCGACACGCGAGCCGCTTTCCGACTCGGCTGCGCCCTGCGGCTCGTGCGCGAATGCACAACCCAACTCGGCAATGTACTGTAGACTGTTGGACGCAACGGCTTGCAGTTGAATGGCACTGTAGGGCTTGAGCACGACATGCACAAAATCGCCCGGCTTGACCGGCTCGCTTGGCTGGTTTATCTCTATGCCATCCATTGCAAACAATGCAAGCGTATATAGAAAATCCGGGCAGACCATCGAAAAATCAAACTCGCCCTGCGCATCCGTCACAGTAATATACATATTGTTGGGCTGCCTGTCTTCTGCTACTGTAGAGATTTTAATGCCGGCAGCCGGCATGCCATTGGCGCGCCGGACTTCTCCAAACACCGGCACCGTCAGCATGCCCATGACGGCATGCACCGTGGTGGTTTCCTCACAGCGCACAATGACATTTGTCAAGTAGAGCGATGGTGTGTTCGCGCTTGACAGAAATAGGTCACAGGTGCCTGCACGGGGCCCCACCACATAGTCACCGTTGGCATCATATTTCTTGGCAAATGAAGTTGACCCTGCATGACCAATTACTTCCACGCTAAGATTGCTGACAGGCGCTCCAACAGTGTCGTGGGCAATGATGTGAATCCAGCCATTTGAAGCAAACGGTCGTGGCGGCGGATTCGACACAACCAGCAGCACCTCATATTCCTGACCTGGACTCACCGTGAGTCTAACTAAATCATATCTTTCTTTGTCATACGCACTAATATGCAACAGCCCTGTTAGCATAAGCTGCGGAAAGTCAAAGCGCCCATTGGCGTCAGCAGTAGTCTTGTCAAAATTGCGTTTATCAAAGTAGACCACGTTAGCGGGGCGATAGCATGTCACGGAACATGCCGTGACCGGCTGGCCATATTCGTCATAAACATAACCGAAGATGCGCGCCGCGCGCATGAGTGCGAGCACGGCGTCGGTTGCGCCGGTGGGCGGCACAAAGATGCTGAATTGCTGCGTCGGATAGTCTTCATACCACGCCTTCAGCGTTGCCATTCCGTCCTGTACGTCATCAAACGCAAATCCACCGTTTGCATCGCACACAATGGTTGTCGTGGCATTGGCGAGCAGGGCGACGCCGGCATAGCCGATCGGCGCCTTGGTCGTCGCATCCACCACAGTTCCACGCAGGCACCGCGCCGGCTTCGATGTCAGCACAGTGGCAACAAGTGCTGTGTCGCTCGGAGTAGATGCAACGACAACAGTGGATGTTGGCATCGGTGACGGCGGTGGAACTGGCGGCGTGGCCAGCTCGGCTGGCGCATTGGTTTGTGCGGGTGCGACGGGTTCTGGTGTCGTACGCGGGCGGCAACTGCGCAGACACAGCACGGCCATGGCCAGCACAACGACAACCGTAAGCACATACATCAACAATCGCATACGTCACCTCCTGCAGCAGTTAATAATGAGAGCGCTTTCTAAGTTGCAGTGTACTTGTAGCCGCCCGCGGTGAGGGCGGCTTCTGCAGCCGCGGTCAGCGCCCGCGGCTACAATTGGCATGACACCTAGTAAGCGCATTCATTAGTAATCTCATCCGCAAACGACATTTATTGTCGTTTGTGCGGCAGATAGCGCAGCGCGGTCGCCGGGCCGGCGACCCTCCCGCAGCAGCAGCGCGTCCGGGAGGGACGCGGGCCTCCGCGTCCCGCTTCGGCAGCGCAGTCGCCGGGACGGCGACTCTCCCGCAGCAGCGCATTCGGGAGGGACGCGGGCCTCCGCGTCCTGCTTCGACAGCGCGGTCGCCGGGCCGGCGACCCTCCCGCAGAAGTCCTCTTCGTTAAAATAATGCTCAGCGTGGGCCAGTGCGGGCCGTGCCGTTGGTGTAAAACGGCAGCGGCACCACGCGCGCATCGAGGCGCGCGCGGCCGGTGTCGATCTGCAATGCTGTGCCCACCTGCGTGTGCTCTTTCGCTGCATAGCCCAAGGCGACCGCCGTGCCGACGCTCGGCGCAAAGGATCCACTGGTGATCACGCCAATATTTTTGTCGCCGCACATGATTGACTGCTCGGCGCGCGCGCTTTGCCGGCTGGTCAGTTGCAGGCCGACAAGCTGCTCGCGCGGGCCGGTCTGCGCATCTGCGGCGACCGCCGGCTTGCCAATGAACTCTTTTTTCAGATCAATAGCGAAGCTCATGCCGGCGCCGGCCGGTGTGCGCGTGGCGCACAATTCATGACCGTACAATGGAAGGCCGATCTCAAGCCGCAACGTGTCACGCGCGCCCAGCCCGGCCGGTTTCACGCGCGGGTCATCGAGCAAGGCGCGCCACAGCATCAGCGTTTGCTCGACTGGCAGATAAATTTCAAAACCATATTCGCCGGTGTAACCAGTGCGACTGACCAGCGCGGGCACGCCGCACACGGCGGTCTGCATGAAGCCAAAATACTTGAGCGCGCGCAAATCCCCGGCGGTCAGCGGCTGCAAGACTTCGCCGGCCAGCGGCCCTTGCAAATCGAGTTTACCAGTCTCGGCTGATTCGTCGTCAAAGGTCACGCCGGCGGGCAGATGCGCCGCGATCCAGGCGCGATCACCCGGCAGCGTGCCAGCATTGACCACAATCATGAATTCGTCACTGCTGATGCGATAGGTGATTAAATCATCGAGCACGCCGCCGGCCTCGTTGAGGAGAAAACCATAGCGACAGCGGCCGGGCGCAAGCGATGCGATCGGGCAGGTGATCAGCCGGTCGAGCGCCTGGGCCGCCGCCGCGCCGCGCACACGGAATTCGCCCATGTGACAGGTGTCGAACAGTGACACCGCCGTGCGCGTGTGGACGTGTTCCTCGATGATGCCGGTGTATTGGATCGGCATGTCCCAGCCGCCAAACGGGGCGATGCGCGCCTGCAGCGCGCCGTGTTCAGAGTAGAGTGGGGTTCTGAGATTGGGTTCTGCGTTCATCGTTCATCGTTCATCGTTCATCGTTCATCGTTCATCGTTCATCGTTCATCGTTCATCGTTCATCGTTCATCATTCATCATTCATCATTCATCATTCATCATTCATCATTCATCATTCATCATTCATCATTCATCATTCATCATTCATCATTCATCATTCATCATTCATCATTCATCATTCATCATTCATCATTCATCAT
>Ga0268284_1000225_pt1 | contig 47432 bp, 39 predicted proteins | sample saktaG_14_FD_190137 | JGI IMG/M metagenome (GOLD analysis project Ga0268284, IMG submission 190137) | Saline water microbial communities from Sakinaw Lake, British Columbia, Canada - sak_2013_06_06_40m | ecosystem: Environmental > Aquatic > Non-marine Saline and Alkaline > Saline ...
TTTAAATTTTAAATTTTCTAACTGGATATATAGCATTGCTCACAATACTACTATTAGTGTTTTTAGAAAGAAAAAAGTGCGTCCCCAAACAGTTTCCTGGGAAGATAAAGATTTAAATAACATATTGAAACCTACTTTAGACCTAGAAGATGCAAATCTTCAAAAATTAACTTATAAACATATTTTAAAAATAATTAATCAATTGCCTTTAAAATACAAAGATGTGTTAATTTTAAAGTTTGTGGAAGGAAAAGATTATCGGGAGATAAGCGATATTTTGCATAAACCGATGGGTACTATAGCTGTTCTGATAAACCGGGCTAAAAAATCTCTTAAACAAGGATTAGAAAAGGAGGATATTAAACTCTAAAAATATGAAAAATATAAGTAGTGAAGTTTTAAAAAAAATAAAAGATAATAACATTAAACCAAAACCCCGCTGGTATTTTATAACTAAAAATTATTTTATCTGGTCGATATTCGGAATTTCGATAATCTTGGGTAGTTTCGCCTTTAGCATGATTCTATTTATCATTAAACAGCTTGATTGGGATATTTATCATTATCTTGGAGATAGTTTTTTAAAAACTGTTTTTTTAAGCATGCCCTACCTCTGGCTAATATTTCTAATCCTATTTATTGGAGTAGCCTACTACAATTTGATCCATACAAAAAGAGGTTATCGATTTAAGTTTATTTCAATTCTTTTAATCAGCTTAATAGTTAGTACTGTTTTTGGCACTATCCTTTATTCTAATGGCTTTAGCGAAAATTTAGGAAATATATTTTTTGAGAAAATTCCCTACTATAATAGATTGGTTTATACTTGTGAGAAGCAATGGATGCAGCCAGAAAGAGGGCTTTTGGCGGGGACAATTATAGAAATAGAGCTTCCTGAAAATAATTTTATTCTTATGGATTTAGATAACAACCGCTGGAAAATCGAGGCGAATAAAGCTATTTGGAAGGGAAAAATAACTCCTGCCACCGATTTAAAAATAAAACTCATTGGTAAACTAATAAGTGATAATAATTTTAAGGCAACGGAAATCAGACCCTGGCAACAAGGTCAGGAAAGGTTTATGAAGGGAGGAAATCGGTAATATTTTATTTTCTGGATTATTTCCCATCTAAATTTGTAGATTGTTGATTATTTGATCCTATATTAAAATCTAATTCTTCATCTCTTTTTAAGTCGCTAAGCAGTTTGTCCTTTTCTTCGGTAAATTGAGCATTATACTGGGGATCAACTGAAAAAGCAGCGGGAAGTTTAAGCTTTAAGAAATCCACTTTTTCTCCATTTTCACTAATAGAAAAATCTAAATGCGGGCCTGTAGACAAACCGGTAGATCCTACGTAGCCTATTATTTCACCCTGCTTTACCTTCTGGCCATTTTTTAATCCTTTGGTAAAACGAGAAAGGTGACCATAAGCAGTCACATAATTATTGGGATGGCGAATTTTAATATAGTTTCCATAACCACTATCCCAACCAGCATAAATTACCGTCCCATCTCCGATAGTAGAAATCGGAGTCCCGCTTGGAGCGGCATAATCGATAGCCAGATGAGGACGCCAAATTCTTAAGATTGGGTGTAAGCGGTTTTTAGAAAAATTAGAACTGATATATTTATAATTTAAGGGGGCCCGTAAGAATGCCTTCTTTAACGATTTTCCTTCTTCGGTATAATAATCTATATGTCCAGCAGGGTCTTCAAACAAAATGGCAGTATGTCTACTCAGAAGTTCCCCTTCGTACTCGGCAGCAAGTATCTGTTTCCAGCGATAAAAATCTCCTCTATATTGTTTTTCTACTAATATTATAAAAGTGTCTCCCTCCCGGCATTCGGTAAGAAAGTCGATCTGCCAGGCAAATATCTCTGCTAATTGCAAGGCCAGCTGGGGTGAATCTGCACATTCTAACATAGATTCATAAAGAGAATATTCAATTTTCCCTTCAAGCCGAACAACTTCTGTGCAGACTTCTTCTTTAGTTACTTTTAAATCTTCTGAATCAGAGGCGGAAATATCTATACAATAAATATCAATGGGATTTGGTTTATAAGTAAATTCTGTTACTTTTCCATCCGGATTATACTTTAAAGAATATTCACTGCCAACCGGAAGATAGTTGAAATCTACTACGGGTTTTACTTTTTCTTGTAAACTGAGTATCTCAGCTGCAGAAATTCCTTCTTTGATTAAAGATTCATAAAGAGTATCCCCAGCCTGCAAATTGCCATCAATGGTAATTACTTCTTCCTTTTTTTCTTCTTCTTCTTTCTCTTCCGCTATTTCTTCTCGAAGAGAAATTTCTTCTGTGACTATCTCAGGAACCTTCTCTATCTCCTCTGCTGCTGATTTCGAAATTTCTTCTGAAGCAGGAAGAGTATCGTTGTTTTTTTTTGCGGAAAACAACGGCAGGATCTTAAAATAAATTATTCCCATAGCTAACAATAGAATAAATAGGCCGCTAATGATCATTCTTATTTTTTTAATTCTTCTTTTTTTATAGGAAGAAGTTTGGTGATGAGAATAATAGTAGTATTTATTCTTTGGCAAAATCTCTAATATCCCCTTATAATTAAATTAGTCGTTAGTATATCGTGTCTTGTATTGCGTATTGCGTTAAAGAAATTAGGATTCAAGTGTAGGGGGCACAATACATTGTACCCATCCCTAATATTATACATTAAATATGAAATAAGTATATGCTATAAATTCGTATTGTGTATCGAGTATCGCGTTAAAGAAAAAGAAAGGGACTAAAGTTTACACTAACAATACTTTTTTAATTCTGCTACATAACAATCATATACGTTTTTATTAAAGCATACAAAAATAATTTTTTCTACAAAATTATTTCTCTTTAAAAAATTTAAAGTTTCGGTAATAGCAATCTCAGCAGCGCGCTCCAAAGGAAACCGGTATACCCCTGTGCTTATTGAAGGGAAAGTTACTGTTTTAAGCAAATGTTTTTCTATTAAGGTAAAAGAACTCTGATAGCATTGAGCAAGATACTCGTCTTCTTTGTAGTTCCCGCCTCTCCAGACAGGGCCTACAGTATGAATCACCCATTTAGCCGGCAATCGATAACCTCGAGTTATCTTCGCTTGTCCGGTGGGGCACCCTTTTAACTTACGACACTCTTCTAAAAGCTCGGAACCAGCTGCACGGTGAATAGCCCCATCTACTCCCCCGCCGCCAAGAAGAGAATTATTGGCTGCGTTAACTATTGCCTCCGCCTGTTGTTTAGTAATATCACCTAGCACAACCTCAATTCTATCAGACATATTGTCCTACTCCTTCTAATAAAAAATTAAATAAAATTAATTTAATCGTTAGTTCTAAAAACAAGCTTTCATTTGTCGGTATACAGCTAAAAATTTAAAACTAAAAGCGAAAAACCATAATTCAAAACTCTTAACTAGTCGTTAGTGAATAGTCGATAGTCGTTAGTTTTAAATACAAGATGCAAAATAAACTAGTTAAATAGTACAATTCTAATAATTTATTAACCAATTAACTAAGTAATTAATCAACGAACCGAGATATATATTTAAATTTTAAATTTTGAGCTATGGTTTTGCGCTTTTCGTTTTTCGTTTTTCGCTATATACTATATACAAATTAGGGTTTACGGAAATGCGGAAAAAAGAAATTCCTATACAATTATCTGTAAACTTATCTTTTATATTTTATATAGGTATTATTAAAATACCTATCTGTCATTGAAGCAATATAATCAACTACTACCTGTTCAGGTAAATTACTATTTACATAGTCTGCTCCTTTATTTTTGCCCCTATTAAAAATCCACTCCTTAAAAACTAAAGAGCCCTCAGCGCCTCTGTTAATATCATTAAGAAATTTGTTAAATAAATATTTAAAGGAAGCTCTTAGTTTCGTCTTTTTTGCCTTGAGTCTGGAATTTTTATATATCCTTTCCGCATTAAATTGTTTCAATTCAAAAACTCTCTCAGCAATATTAGATGAATAAATTATTTCGTCCCGATTATAAGAATTAATTATGATATCGGTTACCAAGGAATTTATAATATCTGTATTACTTTCTCCTAATTCTTTCTTAATTCCTTCTGGTAATTCACTCTTTTTTAAAATACCAATGCGTATCGCATCTTCAAAATCTTGCCCCACATAGGATATTGCATCTGACATGCGAACAACACATCCCTCTAAAGTTGCCGGAACAATGTGAACTTGTTCTCCTTGAGATTTTCTCCGGCAGTAATCTATTAAGTCAGCTTCGGTTTTATTTCGATTCGGTTTAAGATATTTCTCATTAATCTCACCATCATGGGAGAGAATTCCATCTCTTACTTGAAAGGTTAAATTCATCCCTTTACAAGCATCGGCAAGTTTATCGACTATTCTAAGACTATGGATATTATGAAAAAATATGCTAATATTATTTTCCTGGCAAATTTCTTGAAGAATCTCTTCTCCATCATGTCCAAAAGGAGTATGCCCTAAATCATGACCAAGAGCGATCGCTTCTACAAGATCAAGATTTAATTTTAAAACTCTTCCTATTGATCTCGCTATTTGGGAAACTTGTAATGTATGAATGCTTCGGTTAGATAGTTGCTCGTCAAAACTTGTGGCGAAATAAATGACTTGAGTTTTCCCCACATATCTACGAAATGAACCGCTATACAATATATGATCTCGGTCCCTGGAAAAAGGACCTCTAAAAGGATGAGATGTCTCGCGATCTCTTCTGGCTTCGCAATTTTTCGCAGCATAAGGAGAAAGATATTTATCTTCAAAATCAAGGATTTCTTTCTTAAAGCTCTCTTCGTTCATAATTTTTCTCCTAAATAAATTAGTCGTTAGTGAATAGTGAATAGTCGTTAGTACAAGAAGACACGGCACGCCGTGCCTCTACTTTTCTTTTGTAGGGGCCAATGAATTGTGCCTTCTCTGTTTTACTGCCTTTTACTTGCCTTGCTAAGCGAGTATCTACTAAAACAGGGATTACGGAAAAAGGAAATTCCTATACCATTAAAATAAAAAAATACAGTGAGAAGAAAACTTTTTACTTTGCCTTTACTTTAATAATAGACTTGTGTTTTTTATTTTATAGAATTGTAATGAATTCTGCAAGTTTTTATTCGTATTGCGTATTGCGCAAGGAAGGAAGAAGACAGAAAAAAATTATTAGCAGACATAAAGTAGGGGTTCGATTCATCGAACCCGAAATAATGTAGAGACTTAACTGGAAAACTGGGTAACTGGGTAACTAAATTAATTGGATAATTTACCAATTGTCCAATTAATTTCTATCCCTTCACTGACCCGGCTAAAATACCTTTTACAAAATAGCGTTGTAACCCTAAAAATAGAGTTAAAGGAAGAATCATGGAGACAAATGCTGCCGCAGTAAGAAGTTCCCAATCCTGGCCATAAGAACCGACTAAGGCACTTATACGTACAGTAAGTGGAGCAACATCAGGCGTTCCCCCTAAATAGACCAGGGCTACTAAAAGATCATTCCAAACCCACAAGAACTGAAAGATAGTAACGGAGGCGAGAGCTGGTAAAGATAATGGTATTACCATCCTGGTGAATATTTGAAAAGAAGTTGCACCATCTATAGAAGAAGAATCAAATAATTCACTTGGTAATCCGGATATAAAATTATACATTAAATAAATTATTAGAGGAAGTCCATATCCAGTATGGGCTAACCATATCCCGGGAAAAGTACCGGCTATTCCCAATTTATTAAAAATTCGCAGGACGGGTATCAAGGTCATTTGCAGGGGAACTACTAACAAACCAACTAAAATTACAAATAAAAATCTTCGCCCAGGGAAATCCATCCAGGCAAAGGCATAGGCCGCAAAAGAAGCAATTAATATAGGGATAATGGTAGCAGGTATAGTAATGAATAAAGTATTCAGAAAGGCCCTGCCTATACCAATTTTAAAAATAACTTCTTGATAGTTTTCCAGAGTATAGCGGGTAAAGTTAAAAGGGTGTTCAAATACAGTCCACCAGCCGGACGCAGCTACATCGGCAGAAGATCGAAAAGAAGTTATCAATAGACCAACGCTTGGTAGTATCCAGATAAAAGCTACCATAATTATCACTAAATGAAGCGGTCCGTGTGAAAATATCGAAATTGTTTTTTTTATCATCTTATTGCCTCCTGCTCCCTGAACCGCTGAATATTAATAACTATCATAGGAATAATAAGCATTAATAATATAACTGCAATTGCACTTGCCCGGCCATAATTTCTAAAAATAAACATCTCTTTATACATCCGATTGGCAACGACCTCGGTATTGAAATTTCCATTAGTCATTACATAGACAATATCAAATACTTTAAGAACATTAATCGTCATAGTGGTAGCTACTACTGCAAGGGTGGGTTTCATCAAAGGCAAAATAATTTTCCAAAATATTCTAAACTCGGTAGCACCATCTACCCGAGCTGCTTCCAATAGTTCCCGGGGTATACCCTTATAACTCGCTGATAATATTACCATACAGAATCCAGTCCATATCCATACCCCTACCATAATTAAACAAAAATTATTAAGCCAGGGTCTGATAATTAACCAGGGTAAGGGCTCTAACTGAAAAAATGAACGAATTGCGTTAAGAATACCAGTTTGAGCAGCAGAAGCCGGCCTATAAGCATAAACAAATTTCCAAATTACACCCGCACCCACAAAGGAAATCGCCATGGGCATAAATATCAACGATTTTACAATCGATTCATATTTAACTCGATCTGCCAATACTGCTATAATTAATCCTAAAGATACCGTCAGGGGAACAAACAGTATTACCCATAGAGCATTATTTCGAAAAGAGTTAAGCATAATCTCATTGGTAAAACTATAGAGATAATTTTTAATGCCTATAAATATTTCCGAATTATAATTAAAAAAGGAAATATATATTGTGTTAATTGAAGGATAGACTAAAAAAAAGAATAAGAGAAATGCTGCCGGAGATATATACAACCATGGGGTAATTTTTTTTGTATGTATCACAAACTTCTTTCCTTTCTAAATGTCAATGTAACAAATATTTTAATGTAATTATTAAATTTTGTCATTGCAAGGAGTAGAGCAAGCCTGCCCCCGCGAAAACAGGGGAAGTAATCTCAACCCGAGATTGCCACGGGGAGCACTCAATATTACTTGAGAGCTCCCCTCGCAATGATAGATTCAATTCTATTATTTCCGATAAGCGTCCAAAGCAGTAGTCTCAATAGTCATTAATACATTCATTAATGGGATACCACTTACATAATCTAATATTCCGGTCCAGAAAGAACCGGCGCCAACTGCTGATGGCATTAAGTCAGAGCCATCAAAACGGAAGGTCGAAGCTTCGCTTAAGATTTTAGCAGCCTTTCGGGTTAAATCATCTGGATAAGCAGCAGGATTTATCCTTTTATTGGCAGAAAGTTTCCCAAGTTCACCAACCCATATTTCCTGAGCTTCCGGGGTAACAATATATTGCATAAAAGCTCTGGCTTCAGGAGTATCATTGAACATTGCAAACATATCTGCCGCTCCTAAAGCTGGAATTCCGTATTGAGGGTCAATCGGCGGGAAGGGGAAGAAATCAAAATCTACTCCCGGGACTAAATTGGGGAAATGATCAAGTATAAAGCTTTTAATAAAGGTTGCCTGCCTGTGCATATAAGCATTTGGTGGGCTAGTAAATAAGGCGTCCGGTGAATCACCAAAACTTATAGTCAGTTCTGCATTTGTTCCACCATAGACATACTTCTCGTTTAGAGCAATCTGCCCAAATAGTTCAAAAGCTCTTTGTACTCTATCATCAACCCAGGAAATTTCATGTTTTACCCACATATCATAAACCTTTGGTTCTACGGTACGGAGCATAATATCTTCAATCCAGTCTGTCCCAGCCCATCCACTGGCAGCACCACTTTCAAATCCAATAGCCCATGGAGTCTTGCCATCAGCTACCATCTTATCGGAAAGAGCAATCAACTCCTCCCAGGTAGCAGGAACAGTATAACCCGCAGCAGCAAATGCTTTAGGACTATACCAGACTAAACTTTTTAAATCAGCAGAAATAAATACCCCACAAAATTTTCCTTTATAAGTCCCCAGGTCTAACCAGGTTGGTGAATAATCACTTCGCAGTACATCCATATCCATAAAAGTACTTAAATCTACTAATTTATTTTCTTTGGCGAATTCTATCATCTGCCCCGGATTCGGTAGAGCCGATACATCAGGTGGATTACCGGCTTCTACTTGAGTAGTTAAAATAGTAGGAAGATCTCGAGTTCCAGTAAATTCAACTTTTATCCCAGTTTCAGCTTCAAACGGAGCTACCATTTTGTTAAAAGCTTCTGCCTCTCCACCAGTCCAGGTACCAAGAATGGTTACACTACCAGAAGCGGCAAATACACTTGAAGTAAACGCTCCAATTAACAATACTACTAATATTACAAAACTAATTTTCTTTAACATTTTTTTCTCCTTTGTTTTTTAAAATATTTTTTTCTCAATTTCTTATTTTTCTAATGCACAACACCTCCTCTTAAATTAGTCGTTAGTGAATAGTCGTTGGTCGTTAGTATATTGTATCGCGTGAAGATTCATCCCCCTCACCCTAACCCTCTCCCTCCAAGGGGAGAGGGAATAAACTTGTAACTCGCAACCTGTAACTTGTAACCTGAAACTCATTACTTATCATTTATCACTGCATCCTAACGCAATACGCGATGCGCAATACGCAATACGAAAAGTTACCAATGAAAGGCAGATTTAATAGCCACTTTTCCTTTAGATTTAAAAATAGGGGTTTTAAAAACTTCACTTAACACCAATTCAGCAGCTCCGATGATCCACCCCTCCTCTCCGGGTTGGAGAGGAACAATCTCAATTTCCTTTTTAAAAGGAAAATTATCCTTAATTGCTTTTCGCATAGTTGGAAAAATTAATTCACCAGCCTTAACTCCCTCTCCTCCTACCACAATTAATTCAGGGTCAAAAAGAGAAATAAGGCCAACTATTCCCATAGCCAAATTTTTCCCCACTTCTTGAAAAATATTCTTTGAAACAATATCACCTTTTTGAGCAGCTTTAAGAACCGTATCAGCCGATATAGAATCTAAATCTTCTTTCTTTTTTATAAAATCTTTTATCATGGTATCCTGCTGGTTAGATAAAGCTTCTTTAGCTTTATTAATAATAAATTGATCTGAAGTAAAAGTTTCTAAACAACCTCTTTTTCCGCAATAACATAAAGGACCATCTTTATCTATAATTATATGACCGAAATCCCCGGCTCCACCGTAGCTTCCGTGGTATATTTCCCCTTTTATAACTATTCCGGCACCAACGCCTTTACCGATAGTAATACAAATAAAATTTCTTATTTTCTTTCCTGATCCAAAACGTTTTTCGGCTAAAGTTAGTACATTTACATCTTTATCTACAAATATAGGAAAGTTAAATTCCTTTTCGAGAAATTCTTTAAACCTTATTTTCTTCCATCCTAATATCTTAGAAAATACTAAAACACCTTCTTCTTGGTTTACTAAGCCGGAAACGCCGACTCCGCAGCCAATTATTTTTTCCGTGTTAATATGATTTTTATTAATTAAGCCTCGTATTGCCTTAATTAAAATCCCAAGCACCATCTCTTCGTTGCTTTTAAGCGGGCAGGCGATAAAATACTGGTCTAAAATCTTTGATTTCATATTAACTAATCCCACAATAATTCCATCCAAACCAATTTTTATTCCCAGAACAAATCTATCATTGCAGTTAAACTCAAGTAGAATTGCCCTTCTCCCTCCGCTGGATTCTTCCTCTCCTGTTTCATAGATGAGCTCTTTCTTAATTAAATCTGCAACAATATTAGAAATGGTAGATAATCCCAGGTCAGTAATCTCAGAAATCCTGGTCCGAGAAATAGGTCCGTAATTTAAGATTGTGTTAATTACAAGTGCCCTATTTAATTCTTTAATTAATTTTTTATTACCTCGACGAATATTATCCATAATGTTTATATTTTAACCATTTACCCAATCATATTATTTTTTAAATATTTTTAGATACTTCCTTCATTGAAGCAAGTATCTTACTGTATTATTCTACACCTTGTATAAAAAATCCTTCTTTTTTTAAAAATTTTTTCCAATTTTTTTTCAAATCGGAAAAATGAGGAGTAAATTAGAAGCTATCGATTTAATTTACAGCTAAAAATTGCTTATTTTAACTTTCAATATTTATTTTATAGACTATTAAATAAATTTAAATAATCTTTTAGCAGGCGGGTAATTAAAAAATTCTTTCTAACATATTCCTTTCCTGAAGTACCCATCTTATTTGCAATTTCTGAATCTTTTAAAAGATGTATAACTCTTTCAGCACATTCAGAAATATCACCAACTAAAAATCCTGTGCGACGGTTATCTACTTGCAAAGGTATACCGCCTACATTGGCCGCTACCACAGGCTTCCCCTTCCATAATGCCTCGGTAATCACCAATCCGAACCCTTCTCTTAAGGATTTTTGAATAATTACATCTGAAGCTCTTTGAAAAGCATTAACCTCCAAATTCCCTACTCCGTTTAGATTAGATAGAAGATGTATATCGTAATCTTCGCCTGCATGCCGGGCAGTTTTTTCGTAATATTCCCAACCCTCCGGATCATCATTGGCCATTGAAGCAATAAGTACCAATTGCACATCTCTTACTTCTCTCTTTACCATCCGGTACATATCAATAACCCCTAAAGGGTCTTTCCAGGGGTCGAATCTGGAAACCTGAGTTATAATTGGCCTATCTGGATCTATTTTATATTTTGTTACAATATTTTCAATCACTTCCTGATCTAAATCCATATTCTTAGGGCTTAAGGGATCGATAGCCGGAGGGATTATGGAAATATTTTTTAATTTAAGGTCATCTTTTACATACTCTTTTAAAGTAAATATAGCAGCATCATGTTTTTCTATAAACGGCCTGATAAATTGCCATATTTTTTTCTGAGCACTTGTCGGGTCAATATGAAACCGCCAAATCCATTTTCCTTTCTTCTCTTGCCGATAATTCAATATTGCCACTGGCTGAGGATCGTGAATTATCACAAAATCATATTCACCTTCGAATAATTGCTCATTTAGTTGATTATTTTTTAAAAATATTTCTTTCATCCCTTTGGTAAATGGGACATCCATCCCTTGCAAGCCGTTGTGAATAGCTTTGGTGACGTTAAAAAAATCATCTGAACCTTGTATTACCTGCCATTCAGCATCTACCCCTATATCTTTCATTAAAGGTACTAAGGCAGATAAAATCTCTGCTACTCCCCCTCCAAACGAGGTAGCATTTATATGTACTACTTTTTTCCCTTTTAGGAGAAAAGCTAATTTCTTAATACTATCAATTTCTTCCTTTCCTATAATATCAATATAGTCATTAAGTGATTTCCTCTCTGTTTTGACAATTTCTAACATATTTCCCCTCCTTTTCTTGAAATCATTTCAATATTTTCAATTCATTATTAGTTTGTCATTAACATCAGTTACCCGGTTAGCCAGTTACCCAGTTTACCAGTTATTGTAGCAACACGGCGTGCCGTGTTGAATCAAATAGGCACGATGCATCGTGCCCCTACATTATTGCGGGTTCGATGAATCGAACCCCTACATTTGCATAGACAGGCGAGACGCTTGTCCTACGGTTTTATCTTGTTTCTTATATCTTATAACTGGCTAACCAGGTAACCGCTAAACAGGCTAACTCTTCTCTTATTACTCATCGCAAATTACTTATTCCGGGCGGACACAAGGTCTGCCCCTACATATTATAGATTTTGTTTTCTAAACGCTGTACGCCCCTACCCTTTTCTCTATATTATTTTTACCATTTACCATATACTCGATACTATCTTATTCTGGCTTCTGACTTCTAAATTTTATCTCTTTTCTTTTACTATATACTCGATACTCGATACTATTTTCTATCCGCTATACGCTAATTTTACTCTACGCTGTACGCTATGCGCTCCACGCTATTTAAGAAAGCAATTGGACATTTAACACAATCCGGGTTCTTGCTGGTACATATAGTCTTACCGAGCATCACGATCTGAGCGTGAAATTCATTAAACAGTTCTACATCCTTATCTAAATTTTGAACGAAAAATTCTTGAATTTGTTGATAGGTAGCATCTATTGGGGTTAGATTATGTCGGGAAAATATTCTTTTTGTATAAGCATCAACCACAAAAAATGGCTTATTTCCGGCATACAATAATATGCTATCTGCTGTTTCAGGTCCAATTCCGTTGATTTTTAATAATTCTTTTCTTAATTCCTCGCCACCACCGGAGAACATCTTTTTCTCAGAGCCACTATAGTTTTCTATAAAGAAAGTTATAAAGTTTTTTAATCTTTGCGCTTTAATATTATAATAACCGGAAGATTTTATCAATTGGGCTAATTCTTCCTGGTTTAAGCAATAAAGTTTCTGGGGTTCCAACAAGTTTTCTTTTTTTAAATTATTGATGGCTTTTTCTACGTTACTCCAGGAAGTGTTTTGAGTAAGAATCGCACCCACCATTATCTCAAAAGGAGTATCCCCCGGCCACCAGTTCAATGATCCAAAATAATTATTTAAACTGTTGTAAATTTTTAATAGAATATCCCTTTTTTGCATCTTTGCCTAATTATTCTTAAATTTACCGATTGCCCGATTTACCAATGTACCAATTAACTCAGTCAATAGTAAATAGTCGTTAGAGTATACCGTATCGCGTTACAGAAACTAAAATTCAGGTGTAGGGGCACAATGGATTGTGCCCTTCCTGTTTTATTGTCTTTCGATTACCCTGGGCGCGATGCATCGTGCCCCTACAACACATTACTTATTTCGGGCAGACACAAGGTCTGCCCCTACTTGTACCTTACAACCTTATTTTTCTTTTTCTTTTTCCTCTTCTTTTTTCCCCAACTCTACGCTCCACGCTGTACGCTAGTTTTGCTATCCGCTCTACGCTATTCTTCACTATATACTATATACTCGATACTGTTTTTAAAATTCTCCCTTATGGGCATTTTCTAAAAATTTGCAAACTAATTTAATAGAACTCTCAATATCCTCTTTATGACACATCTCTACTACCGAATGAATATATCTGGTAGGAATAGAAAGAGTGCAGGCAGGTACTCCTGACTTACTTCTTTGTATGGCTCCGGCATCAGTACCCCCTCCCAGTAATATGTCAGTCTGGTATTTGATTTTGTTTTCCTCTGCTATTTTTATTAAAAAATTAACTAATTTTTTATTAGAAATAGTATGGGAATCCATTAAAGATATGGCTGTCCCTCCCCCTAGAGTAGTAGCTACTTCCTCTTCTTTGCTTCCCGGAATATCTGAAGCAATAGTAACATCAAGGGCAATACCTACATCAGGCTCAATAGAAAACGAAGAAACAGTTGCTCCTCTAACTCCTACTTCTTCCTGAACAGTTGCCACAGCATATATATCAACATAGCAATCTTTAACTCTTTTTAATGCCTCAATCATAACATATACTCCGGCTCTGTCATCAAGTGCCTTAGCGGTTATTATTTTTTTATTTAATTCCATAAAATTCCTATCTAAAGTAACAAAATCTCCCGGTTTCACTATCTTAGAAACTTCTTCCTTTTTCATGCCTACATCTATAAAAAGATCTTTAATTTTGGGTAACTTCTTTCTCTCTTCCTCGCTTAAAATATGAATAGGCCTGGTGCCTATCACTCCCCCGATATCTTTCATTCCATGAACCACTACTCTTTGGGCTATTAGAGTTTTAGGGTCAAAACCCCCAACCGGAGCAAACCTTAAAAAACCATCTTTGTCGATAAAGCTGACCATGAAGCCAATCTCGTCCATATGTGCCGCAATCATCACTTTTTTAGGAACAGACTTACCTGATAATTTTTTTGCCTTTTTAATACCAATAACATTTCCTAATTTATCTATTTTTACCTCGTCAGTTATTTTTTCCAATTCTTCCTTAATAACTTTCTGGATTCTCTCTTCGTTACCAGAAATTCCTGGTGTTTCACATAATTTTTTAAATAAATCCATTTTTTTCCTTCCTTTACTTATTAAATTAGAATGAGTTAGCTGTTTTAACTTTAGGATATTTTACCTAATGGCACATAATATACGGTCTACTGTTAGTATTTTACCCCTAAGGTAAACTTTAGTGCCTGGCACGAAAGTTTACCTTTTTAGTTTTTTATTTTGGAAAATATAAGCCAGAATAAGAAAAGTAATTATACCCAGGCTATTGGCCAGAATATCTCCAAAAGAAAATTCTCTTTCCGGAATAAAATACTGGTAAATTTCGTTAAATATTCCATAAGAAACAGAAAAAACTAAAGCTAAGAGATAGTGAAATAATTTTAAGAGTAATATTTTGTCGCTTAAAGCTGCCAGACAAAGAAAAGCGTGGATGCCGTAAATTAAAAAGTGTATAACTTTATCTTGCCCATAAAAAAGCTGTTCTACTCCAACTTCCGGTCGGGAAGAAAAAATAAAAATCACCGTAGAATAAACCATCAACACTGTCCAAAAAATTATTTTTCTTCCCAAACTATCACCCATTTCTGAATGCTTTATTATTCAGCAAACAAAACCTTCTCGGCAGCGCCTATCCCTGCTCCCAATCTGAAATCATAATTAATATCAGATAGAGTTTTTTCAATAATGCTTAGGGTTGCTACTACTTCGTTTTCAGATATATTTCCCATATGTCCTAAGCGGAAAATCTTACCTGCTAATACCCCTTTACCCGCAGATACTAAAACGCCGTTCTTGTATAATTTTTCCCTGAAGGATAAATCCTCAATTCCAACAGGATACAATATGGTAGATACAGTATTTGCTCGAATTTCTTCTACGGCTAGCAAGTTAAATCCTAATTCCTCTAAACCGCTTTGAAAAGCTGAGGCAAATCTTTTATATTTTTTAAATCTCTCTTCTAAACCTTCTGTTAACATTATTTTAAGGCCCTGATTAAGGGCATAGACCATATTTATGGCATGAGTAGAAAAATATTCTCCTGCAGGATTGCGCATAACCGGCAGCCATCTATTGACATCCATATAAAAAGCAGGAATTTTTCCTAAACTATTTCTTCTCTCCAAAGCCTTTTCGTTAAATACTGCATTAGTTAACCCTGGAGGGACACCGAATGCTTTCTGGTTACCAGTAAAAAGAATGTCAATCCCCCAATCATCCATACGCTCCTCAATTCCTCCGGTAGCACACACCCCATCTACAACAAATACAGTTTCGGGAAATTGTTTTAAAATTTCTCCCACTTCTTTTAAGGGAGCGCAAACTCCGGTTGAAGTATCAACATGGGATAAAGTTATTGCATCAAATTTCTTTTCTTTTAATTTCTGAGCTATTTCTTCTACTTCTACTATCTTACCCCACTCGGAAGTTAATACCTCAACTTGTATGCCATAACATTGGGCAATTTCTATAAATCTATCCCCGAAAAAACCGTGAGAAACTACTAATAAACGGTCACCTTTTTTCAGAGAGTTAACTATAGCCATCTCCATTCCCAAAGTCCCGGTTCCGGGTATTATAAAAGGCTGTCCCTTTTTTGTCATAACTACAGTTTTTAAATCCTCAAGAGTTTCTTTTAATATTTTTACAAATTCAGGGTCTAAATGTGAAACAGTATCTTTGCTTAAAGCATTCAAGATAGACTGATCAACTGGTGTAGGTCCGGGAATCATCATTAATTTCTTTTTCATAACTAATCTTTCCTTCCCTTATTAAATTATTTTTAGAAATAAAAATTAAGATTTATCTCATATATAGGTATAGTAATTTTTATTCCTTATTTTGTCAAATGGCTATTATCCCATCTCTAAATATGGGAACAATCTGGAAAAAATCCAATTGGGAACAGAATTTTAGATCTTTTTCCAGACCGATACTCTCCAAATATCCACCATGTTGAGATTTTCGTAATATTTCCAGGATATTATTATCAAACTTTTCACAGAGAAGTTGAGCTGTAAAATTAGCATCTGATGCCTGATGGTCACCAGGAAAAACATCTTTTAAAGAATTGATTATCATACCGGCACAAGCAGCATCTTCTAAAGAAAATTCGCCCTCCTTTCCTGCACAGATTAATAAAATATCACCCTTGTAATTGCTGCAATAATCACAGACCGCTTGCAAATTCAAAAAACTTCCAACAATTATCCGGTGAGCACTTTTAACCATTTCCAGTGTTTTTACTCCATTGGTGGTTGAAAAGATAATTGTTTTATCTTTAACTGTTTCTCTCTGATATTCTCTCGGTGAATTACCTAAATCAAAGCCATCTATCTTTATTCCTTTTCTTTCTCCTCCCAATAATAATTTTCCTCTTTCAAATTGCTGCGCCTTTTTCCTGGCTTGATCCGGAGAAAAAATGGGAATAAAGCCACTACATCCATTAGCTAAAGCAGTTACTATAGTGCTGGAGGCCCTTAAAACATCAATTATTACTACTAACTTGCCCGCTAATTCTGTGTTTTTTATCTCTTCCGGAATAAATAAAGTTTTTAAATTATTCATTTGTTCTTTAATCTTCCCTCTAATTAAGCTCCGAATTTCTGTAATTTTAAGGCGTTAGCCATCATTAAAGGAAGGGCATCCACTGCCAGAAATCTTCCCAGCCCTCCTTTAACACATTCTTTTTCATTAAACTGTTCCACTTCATCTACTCTGATATATTTAGAAAGCAACATAAAGGGATTAGGGTGCCAGCTATGTCCCTTCATTAAAGCAGGTGTAGAATGATCACCGGTGACCACCAGAACATCCGGTTTTAAGTTCAGCACCTCAGGGATATATTTATCTACTTCCTCAATTACTTTAACTTTTTGTTCATAATTTCCATCTTCTCCGTAACTGTCCGTCTTTTTTATATGAAGATAAAAGAAATCATATTTTTCAAAATTTTTCTTTAGTGTTTTAAACTCTTCTTCAATTGATTCCCCGGTTTCTAATATTTCCATCCCCACCAATTTAGCTAATCCCTTATACATAGGGTAAGTTGCTATAGCTGCCGGTGTCAATTTAAATAGCTCCTTCATGGTTGGCAGCCCAGGATATTTGGCAAATCCTCTCAATAATACTGTATTGGCAGGATAATGTTCTTTTAATATGTCAGTCGCTTGTTTAATAAATTCATTTACTGTTTTAACCGATTTTTTTGCTTTGGGATCTAAAGCTTCAGCAAATTTTATTTTTTCTCCCACTTTTTGAGGATCAGCATCAGAAAGAGCGTCCTCCAATCCATCTCCTCTAAATACTACCACAAAACGGTGTTCCATGCCCGGTCTAATTATTACTTTAACCTCTCCTATCTGATTAATTTTATCTTGCAGAAATTTACACAATTTTTCATTTAATTCTGTAGCCATTCTTCCTGCCCGGCGGTCAGTTATTATTCCTTCTTTGTCTAAAGTGGCGAAATTTCCCCGACAGGCTAAATCTCGAGAGGTAAGTTCCATCCCTATACCCAAAGCCTCTAAAACCCCTCTTCCGATCTGATACTTAATCGGATCATAACCAAACAGTGAAAGATGGGCAGGGCCGCTTCCGGGTGTAATGCCGCAAGATATTGGATCAGCCAAACCACAGACTGATTGAGATGCTAACCTATCTAAATTGGGAATTGAGGCTGTTTCCAAGACTGTCTGGTTATTCTTCGAAGGGATATCTCCAATCCCATCAGCAACTAAAAGAACAATCTTTGATTCGGTCTTAATAGCTAATGATTTCATAATTTCTTCATTTACCATAGTTATTTTCTCCTTATCTAACTTCTTACTGTTATTAATTATTTTTTAATCTTTCTTTCAGTGAAGTGTTTCTATGGAATGTTTTATTGTTTTTAATGGCAATCCATAAGGCCTTTTTGGTCCCGACTAATATCACCATTTCTTTTGCCCGAGTAATTCCAGTATATAACAAATTCCTTTGAAGTAGCAAATAGTGTTGGGTGGTCACCGGAATGATAACTATCCGATATTCACTGCCCTGGCTTTTATGAACAGTAATAGCGTAGGCTAACACCAACTCACTTAATTCAGAAAAATCATAGCAAACTTTTTTACCATAAAAGTTTACCTCTAAAATATGCTCCTCGGCATCTATATTTTTAACTCTCCCTATATCCCCATTAAAGACCTCTTTATCGTAATTATTTTTAATTTGCATAACCTTATCATTCACCCTGAAAGAGTGATTTCCAAATTTAACCTGCTTCCCCTTGGAATTTAATGCCTCTCTAAGGCTGTAATTTAAATTATCTGCACCCACTTCCCCTTTATACATAGGAGAAAGGACCTGGATATCACTTACCGGGTCTATTTTATATTTCAAGGGAAGGCGGACAGTGCATAAATCAATTATTTTTTGAGCAGCAGCCTGGGGGTCTTCTTCTTCTATAAAATAAAAATCTCTTTCTCTCTCTCCTTTAAGGACAGGATATTTCCCCTCATTAACTCGATGGGCATTTACAATAATCAAACTCCTTTGATCCTGTCTGAATATCCTGGTTAATCTTACTACCGGAATAGTTTCAGAATCGATAATATCTTTTAAGATATTTCCCGGGCCAACAGAAGGTAGTTGATCCACATCACCGATTAAAATTAAAGTGGTTCCGGGAGAAACCGCTTTCAAAAGACTGTTCATTAATAAGATATCTATCATGGAAACTTCATCCAAAATTATTGCATCAGCGTTAATGGGATTTTTAGAATTTTTGATAAAAGTCCCGTTTTTGGGACTATACTCCAGTAACCTGTGAATAGTTTTTGCTTTTCTACCGGTAGTTTCACTTATTTTTTTCGCTGCTCTGCCCGTAGGTGCCGCCAAGACTATTTTTAACTTTAATTCCTCGAAAAGTTCAATTAAGCCCAAAGTAGTAGTAGTTTTACCCGTTCCGGGACCACCGGTTAACACTAATACCCGGTTCAAGAGGACTTTATTGATGGCGTCTTTTTGTTCTTCGGCAAAAGAAAAACGGTACTTTTTTTCCAAATATTTTATCTTCTTTTGCACATTTATATTGATTAGCTGCTGAGGAAACTTTAGTAATTCAATTAATTTTTTGCTCACCCCTAATTCGGCAAAGTAATATAGAGGTAACCATACTCTATCTTCTTCTACTATAACCTCCTGGTTATTTCTTAAAATATTTAAAGCATTTTCAACTAATGATTCTTCAACCTCTAATAATTCACTTCCGTACTTAATTATTTCAGTAACAACCCCATGACAATGTCCCTGATTGGCCAATTCGTTTAAAATATATTTAATCCCTGCTTTTACTCGGGCCGGAGAAGCGGCCTCTATGCCCAAATTTTGCGCAATCTTATCCGCAATTTTAAACCCTATTCCAAAAACATCGTCTACCAATCTGTAAGGATTTTCCATTAATTTTTCGATAGCTTTATTCCCATATGTTTTATAAATCTTCACTGCATATCCGGTAGTAATCTGGTAGGATTGTAAAAATATCATCACTCTTTTAATTTCTTTATGTTCTTCCCAGGATTTACTGATCATCTCCACTCTTTTTTCAGCTATACCCTCCACTTCAGTCAGTCTCTGTAGGTCGTTCTCCAGAACTTCCAAAGTTTTATTGCCAAACTGTTTTACTATCCTATCGGCAGTTACCGGACCAACTCCTTTAATTAATCCGGAACTTAAATATCTTTTTAAACCAAGCAAAGAAGTAGGTAAAATTAATTGATAATCACTAAAACTAAATTGCCAGCCGTATTTAGCATTATTAACCCATTCCCCTTTTAATTCACAAGTTTCACCGATGTTAACGGAAGCCATATTCCCCACAATGGTAGTTAATTTTTCTTCATTTTTTTCCAAGCTTATCTTGGCTATTATATAACCATTCTCTTCATTTCGATATACAATTTTTTCTATAGTTCCTTGTATGGTTTCCATTAGTTCTCCTTAAATTAGCCGTTAGTCGTTAGTTTTAAATATAAGTTATTAGTTTGTAATTACAAGTTTATTTAGTTACCCGGTTAACCGGTTTTCCAGTTATCCAGTTAATATGGTAATACAACCCTTACTCCTTGTAACTTGTGAGTCACAACAGGATAACTGGTAAACAGGGTAACTGGCTAACCCTAATTTAAATTATTTTCACATAAACCTTTCTTGTGCGGGGGCCATCAAATTCACAAAAGCATATCCCCTGCCAGGTTCCCAGAAGGAGATTATTATTTTTCACCGGTACATTTACCGAAGGCCCGATAATGCTCGCTTTGATATGAGCTGCAGAGTTTCCTTCCAAGTGACTGTAATTATCATTAAAGGGGATTATTTTATTTAACTCCATAAGTATATCCTGCTTGACACTGGGGTCAGCATTTTCATTTATAGTAACTCCGGCAGTAGTATGGGAGACAAAAACACAACATAGTCCTTCTGTAATTCCGCTTTCACCTACAGCCTTTTGAACTTGAGCGGTTATATCTAAAATTTGTGTTTGAGTATTAGTTTGGATAGTAATTTCTTTTAACATAAAACTCCTTTTTTAGTTGGAGAGCTCCTCATTAATTTATATCTTGGCTAATAATTTCTTTACTTTTCTCAAGATCCCTATCAGAGACTAAAATTCTTACTTCAGCTAATCCATCTATGGTAAAAGGATAAATTGAGCGGGTGATATCTGATTGTAGGATACATTTAATATCGCAGCTTGCCAGTAAACTCTCAATGGCAAGGGCTTCATCTTCATGTGGAACCCGACAGAGTTCAACAATTTTTATGTCTTTGTCTTTATTTTCTGTATTTTTAGACAAAATACTTCCTCCAATTAATTAATTATATTAGTTACCCAGTTACCCCGTTTGCCAGTTAGCCAGTTAGTTCTAACCGTTAATTTCAAATACAAGTTCTCAGTTGAATGATGAGAGTTAATAATTGATACAGTTAACCAAAATAATTTTAATTCTTAAACCGGGTAACCGGTAAACTGGTTAACCGGATAACTTTCTTCGCTTCTTCGTATACCTCTTTAAGAGGAATTTTATGTTGTTTGGCTATCTTTTTGCAATCTTCGTATTCGGGGGCAATATTCTTAATTTTCCCTTTAAATATACCGACCTTAACCTTAATTTTACCATACTTTGTTTCAGCAATAAAATTCTGTTGAGCCAGCCTTAATCTTTTTATTTCCCTTATCCTTACTCCTAAAGTGGTGGATTCGGAAAATAATACTTCCAGCATTTCCCTAAGATCTTGTTCGTAAACAATAACGCTAAGCATATGGGCAGGGCGGTTCTTTTTCATTTGAATGGGAGTTAAAAATACATCTAAAGCTCCCTGGGAAAATAATTGGTCCATAATATAATCATAAAATTCCGGATTCATATCATCAATATTGGTCTCTATCAATACAGCTTCATCGTTAACATAACCATCTTTTAAGTTACCGTCATTTAATACCTTCTCGCCTATGCTTACCCTTAAAAGATTGGGGATAGCAAATTCTTTCTCTCCGGCTCCGTATCCTATCCTCTCTATTTTCATCAAAGGTCTCTCTCCAAAGTTTTTAGCCAAGGTGCTGATAATTGCTGCACCAGTCGGGGTAATCATCTCGCTCTCGATCCCACCGCTATAAATTGGGATATTCTTTAACAATTCCAAGGTAGCCGGAGCAGGAACCGGAATAAGCCCATGAGCACATTTTACAAAACCCTTCCCCACTGGCAGAGCGGAAGAATATATTTCTTCTATCCCTAAAGTTTTTACTCCTATAACTGCAGAAGTAATATCAATAATACTATCCAATCCTCCGATTTCATGAAAATGGATTTTATCTATATCCTTCTGATGAATTTTAGATTCAGCTTGAGCCATATTGAAAAATATCTTTTTGGTTTCCCTTTTAACCTCTTCATCCAATTTGCTTTTCTCAAGGATATCTAAAATATCTCTAAATCTTCTTTCCACTCCTTCTTCTTTTATCTTTACCTTAAATTGAGTGGCAGAAATTCCCTTTTTTACTACTTTGTTTACCTCCAGTTGATAACCGGAAAGACCTAATTTTTTTAATTCCTTTTCCAAGGCTTCAACTTTTAATCCCGCATCAAGCAGGGCACCGACTGCCATATCTCCGCTGATACCGGAAAAACAATCAAAATAGGCAATTTTCATTCCTTCACCTCATTTAACTGGTTAATCAAGCTGGCCATATAACCGGCTCCGAATCCATTGTCAATATTTACTACCGCTAAACCGGGGGCGCAACTGTTAAGCATAGTCAGTAATGCAGACAATCCCTTAAAATTCGCCCCGTAACCTACGCTGGTGGGGACGGCAATTATTGGTTTGTTTACCAATCCTCCAACTACGCTGGGGAGAGCTCCTTCCATCCCTGCTACCACGATTAAAACGTTGGCGGCCAATAATTTTTTTGAATTGGCTAAAAGTCGATGAAGGCCTGCTACACCAACATCATAAAGACGTTCCACTCTATTATCCATCAACTCAGCAATAACTACAGCTTCTTCAGCTACGGGAATATCGGCAGTCCCGCCGCTGACCACTAAAATGAATTTAGAACTAACTTTCTTCTTTTCTTCTACTGCAACAATTCTGGCCTCCTTAAAGTAAGTTACTTCCGGAATAATTTTTTTAATTTCCTGATATACTTCGGGGGCAGCCCGGGTAGCAATAATCTTACCTCCGGTTTCCTTTAATCGTTGTGCAATTTTGGTTATCTGCTCCAAAGTTTTCCCCTGACAAAAAATAACTTCCGGAAAGCCTTTTCTTAATTGTCTCTGGTTATCTATTTTGGCAAAATCCAGGTCATCATAAGGGAAATGCTTTAACCTATCTAACACTTCTTTTATTTCAATTTGACCGGATTTAAATTGCTGTAATATTTTCTTAATCTCTTCTTCGCCCATCATTCAATCCTCAACTTTCTTATTTAATTCTTCATTCATACTCCCACTTCGGTATCCCTGCAAATCAAGGGCAATGTAAATAAATCCCAATTCCTTTAATTTACTAACTATTTTTTTTCGTAAATCTTCTTCCGCTAAGAAACACATATCTTCTTTTTTTACTTCAATTTTGCCCAGATTATTATAGTGCCTTACTCTTGCTTGTTTAATTCCCAAACTATGAATAAAATTTTCCGCCTCTTCTATCATTTTCAACTTTTCTAAAGTTATCTCATCTCTATAGGGAATTCTGGTTGCCAGGCAAGAATTAGAAGGTTCATTCCAGGTAGATAAATTCATTTCTTTAGAAAGAAGACGAATATCTTCTTTGCTAAGAAGTGCTTCTTGCAAAGGACTTCTTATTTCTAATTCTCTAACCGCCTTCATCCCCGGGCGATAATCACTGAGGTCATCACAGTTAGAACCATCTGCCACAAAACTCAAATTAAGTTCCTTAGCTATTTCTTTTATTCGGCTAAATATTTCTCTTTTACAAATATAACATCGCTCAGGGGGATTGTTGACAAATTCTTTATTTGTTAAAATTTTTATATCATTAATTAAGTGCTTCACTTTAAATTTTTTCGCCATCTTCTTTGCAATGGCTATCTCGTTAAGATGGGAAATTTCCGACTTTACAGTTACTGCAATAACCTTGTCTCCTAATTCTTCCTGGGCTACTTTTAACAAAAAAGTGCTGTCCACGCCTCCTGAATAAGCAATTAAAACACTTCTCATTTCAGATAATATTTTTCGTAAATTATTTAATTTTTCTTTTTTAATACTCAATTCCCCTTCTCGCTTCTATCCCTTTTTGGTAAGGGTGCTTAACTTCTCTCATTTCGGTAACTAAATCAGCAATTTCTATTATTTCTTCAGGTGCTTTTCTCCCGGTAATAACTACTTCTACATTATCCGGTTTCCCTTTTAACTTTTCAACAACTTTTTTTAAATCTAATAACTCATAATAAAGCGCCATATTGAGTTCATCAAATATGACTACATCATAATTCTCGCTATATACCCCTTTTATGCCAAAAGAAAAAGCCTTTTCTGCCTCCTCATAATCTATCTTTTTTGCTTTCCCTTTATAAATAAATTCTTTGGTGCCAAAAGTTTCTAAAGTTATATTGGGAATTAATTTAACCGAATGAAGTTCTCCATAGTCCCATTTTTTCATAAACTGAACTACCAACACTTTCATGTTTCTACCTGCTGACCTTAACGCTAATCCTAATGCTGCCGTGGTCTTACCCTTTCCATCACCGGTATAAACTTGGATTAAACCTTTTACCATCTGACCTCATAACCTCCTATCTTTTTCAGTCCAAGGTATTTAAGATTATTATACCAAAATAATTGACAAAAAACACACAATCTTAACATAGTATCAAGTATATACTGCAACTGCAAAATATATTGTAATTTTTTGGTTAATGTATTATAATTTTGTTGATTGAAAATTAAATATTTTAATATAAGCAGATTAAGGGAAGAGTGGTTAAAATCCACCGCAGTCCCGCTACTGTAATGGGAGACGAAAGCTGTAATAGGCCACTGTTAAACACTTATCAAAAAGTGAGGATGGGAAGGCACAGCAAGTAGATTGACCCCTGAGCCAGGAGACCTGTCTGCTTAGGCGAATTAATCACTTCTTCGTGGAAAAAGAGGGTGATATTTTTGTTTTAAAATTTACCAATTAGCCAATTAGCCAATTAAATACAGTATCGAGTATTAAGTATATAGTATCGAGTCAAGTAAAAGCAAAATCGTAAATACAATTTAATTAACTAATTAAACAAATATGGAGGTCAATTATGAAATTTTATAAAAAATCAATTTTAATATTTACTTTTTTATTATTTACATTGAATCTTTTTCTATTAACGGGTTCAGCAAATATAGTTAATTACCCTTTAACTGTAATTGATGACACCGGAACAGCAGTTACCATCCCCGAAGAACCTCGGCGTATTATTTCAACTGCCCCCAGTAATACCGAAATATTATTTGACTTGGGACTTCAGGAAAAGATTGTAGGAATAACCAACTATTGCAATTTCCCGAAAGAAACTAAAAATATTGAAAAAATCGGAGAAATATCCCCCTTAAATTTTGAAAAAATTATTTATTTAAATCCGGACCTTATTTTAGCTTATGCCGGATTCCAATTAAAAGAAATCCCGCGCTTGCGAGAACTGGGACTAAATGCCCTAGTTCTTGAGCCTTTAACCCTGGAAGATACTTTTAAGAGTGTGGAAATGATAGCAAATGTTTGCGGAATCCCCGATAAAGGTTCTTTGTTGGTAGACAATCTGACACAAAGGGTTAATATAATTAAATCCAAGGTTACAAAAATTCCTATTTCTACCCGCCCTAAAATATTTGTGGGAGGCACTTCTGAGACCATCTTTACTCCGGGGGCAGGCACCCTATTTAACGAGCTGATAACTTTAGCCGGTGGGCAAAATATAGCCGGTGGTCTTACTTTCTGGAAACAAATAAGTCCGGAATTTGTTGCCCAGGCAGAACCGGATATCATTATTATCCCTGTAGGAGTAATGAACCCGGGAGAAGAATCAAAGATTAAAAGCGACATATCCCAACGTTCCGGCTGGTCTAATATACCGGCCATCAAAAATCAAAAAATCTTTATAGTAAATGAAGACATTTTTTATCGCGCTGTCCCAAGACTGGTAGACGGACTCGAATTATTATACGGAATTTTCTATGAATAAACCGTTAACAGAAATTGCCGGTTATATCAACTGGCGAAAAAAATTAATATTAATGCTTCTGGTAGGAAGTCTAAGCATCCTGGGAGTCAGTCTAATCTGTCTTAACTTTGGAGTGGTATCTATTAATCTTAAAGATATTATTTCTCTGCTTTTAAATGGCACACAGGATAAAACCAAAAATCTTATTATCTGGCAGCTAAGGGCACCTCGAATCGCTTTAGGTGTCATTACCGGTGCAGCTTTATCTACCGTAGGAGGAGCTTTCCAGGGAATTTTAAGAAACCCTCTGGCCGATCCCTATATTTTAGGAGTATCGGCGGGTGCTGCTTTGGGAGCATGTACCGGTATCGCCTTACAGCAGGTTACCGGTTATCTTTTTGCTTCTTATCTTCCCTTATTTGCTTTTATCGGAGCAATGCTCTCTCTTTATCTGGTATATCAATCTTCTAAAATCAGCTATTCTGCTAATTCCACCGGACTGCTTCTTGCCGGAGTAGCTATCACTTTTCTCTTTTCTGCACTAATAACTATTCTTTTAGCTATCTCCAGAAAAGAATTACAATCTATGGTGTTCTGGCTTATGGGAGACTTATCTACTGCTAACTGGAAAAAAATAAGCATCATTACTCTACCTGCAATAATTGGCTGCCTGCTGTTATTCTTTTCTTCTTTAGATTTAAATGCCTTATCTCTGGGAGAAGAAGAAGCCCTTCATTTGGGAATAAATACTGGTAAACTAAGAATCCGCATCTTTCTAATTGGCTCTATAATTATTGCATCCGTAGTCTCTTTTACCGGCCTTATAGGATTTGTAGGACTTGTAATTCCACACATTGCCCGGCTTTTAGTGGGACCGGATCACCGAATTATGCTTCCGGCATCTGCCTTCCTGGGAGGTATTTTTCTTATTCTATGTGATGTATTAGCCCGAATTGTATTCGCACCGACTGAAATACCTATCGGTGCAATAACTGCCATAGTGGGCGCTCCTTTATTTATTTATCTTTTAAGGAGGAAAAATAAATAATATGGCTGATAACAACAATATTTTAACTTTAAAAGGGGTTCACTTTTCTTATAATGATAGTCGGGAAATATTATCAGATATAAACTTTCATCTGCCAAAGGGAGAGCTATTGGGAATTATCGGGCCAAACGGCTCCGGGAAGACTACTCTTTTAAAGGTTATTTCAGGAATATTAAAACCAAAAAAAGGAGAAATATCTCTCCTCAACCAAAATCTTAATAAACTTCCCATTGAACAGATTGCTAAATTCATCTCAGTGGTACCTCAAGATACCTGGGTTACTTTTAATTTCAAAGTAAAAGAAGTAGTATTTATGGGAAGACTGCCTTACATTTCCCGATTAAAGGGAGAAACCCTTGAAGATTATCAAATATCTCGAGAAGCAATGAATAAAACCCATTCTTTATCCCTTTCTGAAAACAATATTCAGGAAATAAGTGGAGGCGAAAGACAAAGAGTTTTTATGGCTAAAGCTCTGGCTCAAACTCCACAGCTTCTACTTTTAGATGAATTTACTTCCCACTTAGATTTAAACTATAAATACGAGATGTTAAATCTATTAAAAAAGACTCTTAAAGAAGAGGGATTGACTATTATTTCTGTCTTTCATGACTTAAATTTAGCCAGTATCGCTTCTCACCGCCTTCTCCTTTTAAATGAAGGTAAAGTAGAAAAGATAGGAGCTCCTCAAGAAGTACTTACCAAAGAAATTATACAAAAAGCCTATGGAGTTAGACCCATATTAATAAGCCATCCTGATCTCAAAGTTCCCCAGGTAATAATGTAAATGCCTTTTGGGGTCTCAACATTTGACATAAGTTTATTTTATTGTTGTTATGTCAAATGTTGAGACCCCTTTTACTTCTATTTATGGTTATAGGAATATTGAAAGAGAAAAAATCTGATTTACCAAGCAGATAGCTAAAAGAATAGAAACTTCCACGATTTCATTTATCGCTCCCAGTATATCTCCGCTTATACCACCAATCTTCTTTTGGCAATATTTTAATATTAATAATATTATCCCTATTCCTATAATTACTAGAAGCAAAAAGTATAACCTAAATAAAAAAATACCAATAGCTGCCATAGTTAAACTGGCAAAGATAACCTCTCTCCAGCCAACATAATCCATAAATAATTTACCCATACTATCTTTTATACGAGCCGGTTTACCTAAAAATGCAGCTATTACCATACTCCAACGGCCTATAGCGGGAGTAAAAAATAAGGCAGTATCTTTTAACAATAAAGGCATCTCTACCAGAAGGACAAACTTCAATAATAAAAGAGAAACCAAGGCCACTACCCCTTTGGCTCCGGTAGAACTATCCTTCATTATCTTTAGTATTTCTTCTTTGTTGTGTCCTCCTGAAAATCCATCTATACTATCGGCAAAACCATCTAAATGCAGCCCTCCGCTTAACCAGATCCAAATAATTAGAATTAAAGTATCACCTATAAGCGAAGAAACCGGAAGATAATAAAATATCCGCCTTAAAACTACCAGCAATATTCCTATTAACATCCCTACCAGTGGAAAGAAAGCCATAGAATTTGCAAAATTTTCTGTTAAATCTTCTTCTTCGTTTTGATTACCATCATTAATATTATCAGGTGTAGGAGATGAAATTACCGGGATAATAGTTAGAAACTGTATGGCTAAAATTAAATCTCTAAAAATTTTCATTGTTTTATCAACCCTTTATCTTTAATGGTATCCCCGAGACCATTATAAAAACTTCATCAGCTTTATCAGCAATTATACTATTTGCCCTGCCCAAAATATCCCGATAAACTCTTCCTAGAGTATTATCAGGAACTAAACCCATACCAACTTCATTAGATACAATTATTACTTTAGCAGGTACCTTGTAAGAAATCTCAGCTAATTTCATAATATATAATAAAATTTTCTCTTGGCACTCAGGGTCTTCCATTTTATTCTCTACCCTTAACAAGAGATTGGAAGTTAACAAAGTCAAACAATCTATAAGGATAACTTCCTTTTCTAAACCTAAACAACTCACTAATTCACTAACTTCTATTGGTTCCTCATAAGTCTCCCAGGTATTTAATCTTTTCTCTTTATGTTTTTTTATTCTAAAAGTCATTTCTTCATCGAAGGGTTGAGCAGTTGCAAGGTAGGCTACTGACTCACCTAAACCAATAGCCATTCTCTCTGCAAAATTACTCTTCCCGCTCCTTGCTCCCCCGGTGATAAAGATTAATTTCCCTCTACTCATAATATTTATTCTTCTTTCTATATCTTTGGAATCTTTTATTTACTATCTTCTTTGGGCGTATTGCAATACGCCTCTACAGTTGTCACTTAATACAATGGGTAAATTTAGGTAGACGGGGTGCCTATCCTACGATTACCGAGCTTGATAAATCATGTCCCTACATTTATATAGACCGGCGAGTCTGTCCCACAGAGGGTAGACACAAGGTCTACCCCTACGACTTTTTTAATGATGACTAATTTATTTTGAATTTGTTCTTTGTATTCTCTTTACTTGAAACTCGAAACCTGTAACCTGAAACTTGTATTTTGTATTTTTCTTTTTCTTTCTTTGCTCGATACTCGATACTATATACTTGATACTGTGTTTTACTAACGACTAATTTTATCTACTCCAGCATCGGCAAAAGTAGCCATTTGAGTTAATATTTTCACCCCGGCCTCAACCAAGCTGATACCCAAAGCAGCACCGGTTCCTTCACCGAGCCGCATACCAAGATCAAACATCGGAATTTTCCCCATATATTTCAGGGCAATTATATGCCCTTTTTCCACCGAATTATGACTCGCAAATATGTAATCCTTTGTCAAAGGAGCTAACTTAATCGCAATTAAGGCACTCGCGCAAGAAATAAATCCATCAATTACAATAGGAACTCGATGGGAAGCTGCAGCTAAAATACAACCTACTAACCCCCCGATTTCAAATCCTCCTACTTTTGACAAAACATCAAGCCCGTCTTGAGGATTTGGTTTATTCACTTCCAATGCTTTTTTTATTACTTTAATTTTATTCTTGATTTGTTCTTGGTTTAAACCGGTCCCTCGGCCGGTAACTTCTTCAACTTTAGATTTAGTCAAGCAGGCAACTATAGCACTGCTGGAGGTAGTATTGGCAATTCCCATTTCCCCTAATCCTATTATATCGATTCCCTTCTTATTTAACTCCTCTTCAAAGACTTCAATTCCAGCAATTATTGCTCTCTCTGCTTCATCTTTGCTCATAGCTGGTCCTTTAGCTATATTTTTTGTACCATAAGCGATTTTTCTTATAATTAATCCATTTTCAGAAGAAAAATCTTTAGCCACACCCATATCTACCACCAAAATTTCTGCACCTATATGTCTAGCCAATACATTGATACCAGCCCCGCCTTTAATAAAGTTTAATACCATCTGATAGGTAACTTCTTGTGGATAAGCGCTCACCTTCTCATTGGCAACTCCGTGGTCACCAGCCATAACAAAAATTACTCTTTTCTTTATCTCTGGATTTAGATTTCCGGTTATTCCCACCATTTGACTGGCAAAATCCTCCAGCCTCCCCAAACTTCCCTGAGGTTTAGTAAGATTATCCAGTCTTTTCTTTGCTTCTTCGATGAGCTTAAAATTGATAGGCTTGATATTTTGAATAATTTTTTCTATTTTATTCATTAGCAGTTCTCACACCTTTCCCATTCCTTCTTCCCACCAATTTTCAAGATGAGAAGTATCATTTATTAAAGAAATAAATCCTTTTCCGTCATAATAATCTATAATATTTAAAGCTGAGGGGGATTGTTCTATCTTCCACATATATTGCATATCTAAATTTAGCACATTACATAAAATAATTCTAATTGCTCCGCCATGGCTGACTATAGCGATGGGTTTTTCTGTGCTTAATTCATAATGTTCTTTTATTATTCTGTCCAACTCGCCTATAACTCGATTCTTGAAATCAATAAAATTTTCTCCCTGAGGAATAGCAGGGATTGTTTTAGGATTCTTTAGCCAGGATATAAATTCTTCTCCATATTTATTTTTTTCTTTAATTTCTTCAAAAGTATGGCCTTCCCATATACCAAAATTCATTTCTCTTAGATTTGAACTTGATATAATTTCTATTCCGTGGGATTTAAAAGCAATTTCCGTAGTACATCTTGCCCTCTTTAAATCACTACAATAAATTTTATCAAATTGTGATCCTTTTAAACGATATGCCAATCTTTCTGCCTGCCATACCCCTTTTTCGGTTAAATCTACGTCTCTAAAGCCACAAAATCTTCCCTGGGCATTGCCATCACTTTCGCCATGACGAATTAAAATTATTTTAAGTGACATCTATGTAAATATTCTCCCCCTCTATTATTAGTAATGTTATTCCTGAAAAATAAAAAATATCACCCTCTTTCTCCACGAAGAGATGATTTATATTTATAAACAGGCAGGTTTCCTGGCTCAGGGGTCAATCTAATTGCTGTGCCTTCCCATTTATCACTTTTTAACCAGTGTTCAACAGTGGCCTATCACAGCTTTCGTCTCCCATTACAGTAGCGGGACTGCGGTGGATTTTCACCACTCTTCTCTAAGACTGCTTATATTTTAGTATTTATTTTATTTTAAAAATATTATAGCTTTAAAAAAAGAAAAATACAATTTTTTAAATTCTTTTAATACAGATTTACCTGTACTAATAAAATTACAAAAAGAAATTTTCATTTGAAGAAGCAAATCATTTTAGGTATTTAGAAGGAAAAGATTATTTTCGCTGCATCATAGATGAATTTAACACTAAAAAATAAGAGAAAAACCCCGCAGATTAAAAATAAAACCTGCTGGAGTCTTTTACCAAAAAACTGCCCGCCTTTAAAAGATAAAGCTGAAAGAAAGTACAGCCATATAAAATCACATGACCAATGGGCAATCACAAAGATAGTAAAACCGAGTAACCCAAAAGCATAAGAGCGGAAAATAAGAATAGAACCGATGGTTGCCATCCAGACCAGAAAATAAGGATTAACCAGAGTTAGTATAATTCCAGCCATTAGAGGAGAACTTGGGCCATTGCTTGAATCAATTTTTACTTGTTTAATCCCCTTAATTAAGCCAAGACCCATCTTCAGGAGAAATAAACCACCAAGTAAACCTATTATCGCTTTAATATAAGTAATTTTTAATATATCCCCAAAACCATAAAGTATTAATATCATTAAAGGAATTTCTACAATACCGTGTCCCAGAGCAATAATTGCTCCGGAGTGAGGGGATTTAGTCCCTTTGCTGACTGTTACAGCAGTAACAGGTCCGGGAGCTATTACTCCGGATAAAGATATTAAGACTGCTTCTAATAAAAAAGCTGATAGCAACAATTCTCACTCCTTAACTGGAAACGATTTTTTAAAAAAAATTTGATTTTTTTATTATACTCGATTTATTCATTTGTTGCATTAATTTTAGGTAATCATGTTGTTATTTTTTCTATAGTTTATTTTTTCCTTTTACGAGGTCTTCCTTCGGGGCGACTATCTATAATAATATTTAAAGCCTCAACCATCTAGTCAAGAAACTCATCAGGGCCTGTAGGTTTTCTGCTAAAAGTTATCACATTGTTACCCTGGTACATCTTCCCTATTTATTTTATTTTAAAGTAAAATATTAATTATCTAAGAAAATGGGATTTGATCCTATTTCTTCAATCCACTCTTTTCTTTTGATGCAAGGAATAACTATGCAATAGCCATCCAATGATAACTCCTATCGCCAGTAAGAAGAACGTAAGTAAGGATCGTGACATAGACAGAGTCCAGAATAAGAAACGGATTTCAATAACAATGACATTTTGAACTATGAAGAGAACCGCAAAACCAGCGAGTATTAGGGCTAAGATTAACTTAAAGTTCATTTTGAACCTCCTCCCGGGTCAATTTAAAGAGATCTATATTGATGCCCAATATATTTAAAATACGTTATAAACTTATAAAATCCTTCTTTTAATTAAAAATATTAAAAATAAAAAAGTCTTTACACAAAATGCTAAAGAGTTCAATATTTTTCTGGTTTTTTAGTTTGAGCGTGTTATGGTTATAAAATTATATCAATTATGTTATAATTTAATAAAGGTTTTTGAAGAAAAACTATCATCCAACACTCTAATTTCATCTGCAATTATATTATGATATTATTTATTCATTTCATATTTAATCTATCATTTTTTAATCTTTTCAGTTGACGAGGTAAAATTAATTTGATTACTCTGTCTAAAATAAAATTTCTTTTATTCTTCTTAATGGTTATAGTGATTATCATCATTTTAGGATCAAGCTACCTTTCTATTTTAAATAGCCAACCATTTAAAGATTATCTAAAACCAATAATCGTTAAGCAATTAGAAAATAATCTGGGCAAAGGCGTGCATATCGAAGAAATCCAATCGGTTTCTTTCAATTCATTAGTATTTTCTAATCTAATTATTTTAGAAAATACTATAGCCGGAGAAAATATTACTCTATTAGAAGCAGAGAAGGTTACCATAAATTTTCGGTTTACATTACCCTTTCCACAATTTAAAAACTGGCAATTAGCTATCACACAGCTTACCTTTCAAAAGGCTAACTTAAATCTTCAACGAGATATACAAGGAGATTTTGATATGGTGAAAAATCTCAATCTTCAGCCGGAAATGATTAAAAATAATTTTACTTTTAATAAAGTTTATTTTAAAGATGGTTACCTCCTCTTCCAAGATCATTTTGTCTATCAAGCCGAAAGATTGTCCACTGAGGTTAAAAACTTAAATGGCTTTTTTAACTTAAATAACTTACCTGAAGTTGAATTTGAATTTAATGGTTTGCTAGAAGAAGATAGCTCACCAATTACTCTACAAGGATATTTATTTATTGATCAACCTCGCTATTCCCTAAATTTTCAGCTTAAAAATGCTGATATGATGCATTTTCAACATTATATCAATGGTCTCGAACTGTTAAATCTGGAAAAGGGTCGATTTGATTTACAACTAGTCTTAAACTCTGATCCAGCTTTAGAGCCTGCTAAAATATCCTGGCAGGGCGAAGCATCATTTCAAGAAGCTGATTTAAGACCCGACTCTCTCAATAGAATATTCCTTGAAAATGCTCATGGTTTAATTCAATTCCAAGAATCAGAGATTCAAATCAATACCTTTCAAGGATTCTTTCATAACCAACCTTTCAATCTCACGGGGATACTTTCCTTTAAAGAAATAGTCAATTTTAATCTTGATTTAAAAACAAATGACTTTCCTTTAACTGTTTTACAGGAAGAGTTGGAAGGATATATTTCAAATACCAGTTTTTTATTACAGGGGGATATCTCTCTGGATCTCAATTTAAAAGGTAATCTTAATGACTTTCAGGCAAAAGGCAAACTCAACTCTTTACTGCTTAACCTAGACGGTTGGCAATTACAAAACTCAAACCTTCTATTCTCTTTTAAGGAAGAACAACTTACGATAGAATCCCTGGAGACCCAATGGGAAGATACTAAAATAATAATAGATGGAATAATTGATTGGGAAAAACCAACTCCGGTTTATAAATTTTTTGCCCAGGTCAAGGAACTTGATTTAGAAAATTCTGCCTTTAAGAAAATAACCTTTTTGGATTCATTTTCCGGCAGCTTATCCGGAAATTTCATCATCAAAGGAACTCTTCTGGCGAATTCACCTATAAACTTAACCGGTCAACTCACTGCACAAGAAGTGAAATTATTGAAAAATAAATTGCAAGAGCCCATTACTGCCCAAATGGAAATGAAAATTATCAATTCTTCTTCCTTCGAGTTAAATAAACTTGCTTTATCTTATCTTCATAATCAATTTAATCTATCTGGAAAATTGGATTCAAAGAATCAACTGAACTTTCAATTCAATAGTGATAATATTTCCTTGGAAGATTTCTCCTTTTTATTTAATCTTAATGAATTAAGAGGAATTTGTAATATTGCTGGAAAAATTCAGGGTACAGTTTCTCAACCTCAAATAGAAAGCAGGTTAGAAATAAAGAACGTTAATTTGGAAAATTTAGCTATAGATAATTTTGAAGGAGAAATATCCTATCAATTTCCTTTTTTAAAATTTAGTAATATCATTTTACACAATAATAATATCAGTTTAACTGCCACCGGACAGGTTGATCTTCAAAAAGATAGCCAAAAACAAGTTGACCTGAAACTTCAACTAAGCAGATTAAATATGAATTATTTAACCGAATTATTTGCTTTTGAAGAGTCTTTGTCCGGATGGGCTCATGGCTTTGCCGACCTTCAAGGTAATTGGCCAGATATTTCTCTGGATAGTCAATTAGACTTAGAGGAAATTTCTATAAATAATTATTATCTGGGTAAGGGAAATTTCCATTTTAAATTAGCAACAGATGCAATTTCTTCGGTAAATACTTCTCTTTCCTGGCAAAAGAATTTTTCGGACTGGATCATAAATAATTATCAACTAACCATTGAAGAATTGAGCTTTCAGCAGGCAGAAATGCAAATCAATGCTCAAGGAAAGGCTGATTTAAAAAAAGATATTCCTTTTTCTCTGGATATAGATTTTAATCATAAAAATTTAAATCAGTTGATAGCCAACATTCTTCCTTTAAAAATAGAGGGAAAACTAAAAATAATAGGAAACTTAACTTCTCAGCGGTTTCTTTTAAATTCTCAATTCTCCACCCTTCAGGATGAGACGGTTGTGCAACATGACTTAAAATTTACTTTAGAAAAAAAAGGATCTAAAATCACCCTTAGTGAATTATTACTAAAACCGCAGAAAGGACAGTTTTTAGCCCAAGGATGGCTGGATCTTACTCAAAACTTATTAGATATAGAATTTCAGGCAAGTGAATTCGATTTAAACAACCTGGCCCAACTTATCGGATTCAAAGAAGATATAAAAGGAAATCTGAATATTACCGGAGCTTACCAGGGCTCACTTAAGCGCCCCAGTATATCTATCTCCGCTCAAATAGAAGACGGCACCTTCCGTAATTTTAAATTTGAGGGTCTTCAAAGCAAGATTAACTGGAAAGAGGGCAATCTGGAAATACAGGAATTAATCATCTCTTACCAAAAGGATTTTCAAATTAAAGCTCAAGGTAAGATACCCTTTCCTTTTATGGTCTTTGAGAAAAAAGAGGACCAGGATCAGGACTTTAATCAATTGCCTTTGAACTTTAAAGTCAGTTTGGAAAATACCGATTTAAGTTTCATACAAATATTTTGGGATAAAAACTTTAAACAAGCTCAGGGGATCACTAATCTTATTTTAAATTTATCCGGCACTGTCGGTGAGCCTATCTTTAATGGACATCTTACCCTTAATCAGGGAAGTTTAGAATTAACCTCTATCCCGATTAAGTTAGATAAAATAGAAACTAAAGTTGAAATTGTTAATAATTTGGTAAAAATTCCCCAAATGACTTTTATACTGGATAATAATTTAATTTATGTTTCCGGAGATTTTAAATTAGCTAATTTTCAACCTGATGATCTTAGAATTAAAATATGGAATGAAGGAGGGACATTAATCTATGGAGATATTTTAACTGCCCAAACGAATTTCCTGGCTGAAATCAATGGGTCTATTGATTCTCCTCAAATAAAAGGGGAATTTATTTTCTCTGAAGGAGAATTAAATTGGACACCGGGTAGTCAATTTATCCCTGAAAAAAATGACTCTTTAGTGGGTTTAAAAGGCAGAGTAGACCTTTCTGTTAAAATTTTAAAAAATTTTCAGTTTAAAGCTCCTAATATAGATCTAAAATTAGATGGAGAAATAAAAATTCAAGGGGATTTACCTCAGCCCATTTTCACCGGGCAATTAACAGTGGGAAAAGGATATTTTGTATTTCTTGAACAAAAATTTCAATTTTCCGAAGGTAAATTATTGCTGAATGAATTTACCGGTCCTGATGTACTCCTGGATATTAAAGCTAATACTAAAGTAAACCAGGTTACTGTCTTTTTAAAAATTTCCGGAAATCTTTCTGCTCCTCAAATATCACTCTCTTCCCAACCTGCTTTATCTGAGGCGGAAATTATTTCTTTATTAACTTTAAATAAAAATATTATCGGCCTATCAGAGGGAGAGGTTGATGAATTATTAAGGGAAGAAATTTTTAATTTAATTTTTCAAGGTCTAAGCATTAATTTTCTCAGAAGAGCTGAAAATCAGATTGCTAACTATCTGGGGCTAGATGTTTTCCGAATAGAGACTATATTTAAAGAAGAAAGTGAGATAACTCCCTTTTATGATTTAAATTTTAAAACATTCGGAATAGAAGTAGGTAAAAATATTACCGAAGACCTTTTTCTTACCTATTCTACTTCTCTTGATGGGTTCAGCGAAAGGAGTTTTAGTATTGATTATCAATTTAAACCGGATCTATCCTTTACTGCCGAGATAAACACCTTTGCTCTGGAAGAGAACAATTCTGAAATTAAAATTGGGTTACAATTTGAATTTTAAATAAATATTTTTATAAAAAGTTAGAAAAAGTTACCAAATTATTAAGCAGAAACAACTGTCCTTTATGAGAAAACGGGATGTTTATTAATTTAAAAAATCAAGCAATATTTTATAAAATTATTTTGATAGAAGATCTTTAATCTGCTTTTCCGGATAACGGGTCATAATTATAAGCCCTAAAAGTGCTACTATGCTTCCCAATATGGGAGCTAATCTTACTCCCAGGGGATTACTGATGTCTTTTCCAAAGATAGAATATAAAAGAGCAAGGCTTGCAGTCGAAAGCCCTAAATTGAGTTTCATAAAGAAACCCTGGACCCCAAAATACATCGCTTCTCTTCTCTCTCCGGTTTTTTTATAATCAACATCGCAAAGTTCAGAAAGTATTACATTAGGAATAATCATTAGAACTGCTGCGGGAAAGCCCATAAGTCCTACAAAAATTAGTCCCCATATCTTAGGATTGACCGGGGTCAGACCGGTGAGGGATAGGAAAACAGAAAATATAGAGAACAAACCAAGACTTATCATCATAATAATTTTCTTTCCTCGAACCCTCGCTAAAAATCCCACCAGCGGGAAACAGATAGCCGCAATAATAAAGAGGATAGTAAACATATTACCGGCAAATGCCTCATCAGCTCTCATCAGAGTAATTACAATAGGTATGGCAGATGAGCGGACAATATTAAAAAGAAACCATAGGGATATATTGGCAAAAAGGTAGATAATAAAAGCCTTATTCCTCACTGTTTTTTTGAAGGAATCAATCAGGGGAACCTGGCTGGGCCTGGCATTGGAGAATCTTTTCTCATCTACCGCAAATACAGCTGTATATAATAATAGTGCTCCGAGAATAGCCAGACAAATGACCATTTTCCGGTAAGAACCTACATAATTAGTGTTCTGCATAAATAAAGTCAAAAGAAGAGGTCCGCCAATCATCACTATTGCTGAACCAATTAAAGAGAAGTATCCTTGAGCTGTGGTAATACTAATCCGAGCTTTTTCATTACGGCCAAGTTCAGGAATTAGAGCAAGGTAGGGCACAACATATACAGTAAAGAAAAAAAAGTAGAAACCAAAAACAATAGCTAGATAGATACCATTAATGAATGAAGTATAAGGTGCAGGCGGGAAAAATATAAGCACTGTAGATAATGCCAGGGGAAGTCCGCCTATAATAAGGAAAAATCTCCTTCTCCCAAATCTTGAGGTGGAACGGTCAGTCCAGGAGGCCACTAATGGATCGGCAACAGCATCTACAATCCTTCCAAAGAGCATCACTGCTCCCAACACAGTAATTATTCCCAAAAACCTCTCATTCGAAATAAAAGGAATCATACCTTCTGCTACTCTCTCTTTGGGGGGAAGCAGAAAGGCTATAGCAAAAGTCAACCAGATCGAATCTAACAACACCCATCCTGCTGTGGACAGGTTATAGAGAAAAGGTCTCTTGCCTTTAAATTCTTCCATTTCTTTCTCCTTTCCTGAAAATCTATTACCCATTATCAATTTATATTATAGGTTATTTCAACATATTTTTTTTCAAATTCAGTATTTTTATCTTCCTGATACTCTGCTTTTTCTCTTGCTTCATGCAATTTTTTTAGATCTAAATTAGCCGTTATCAGGTGATTTCCCTCATAAGAGGGAGATAAAGATAAAACTCCATCTTTTTTTTCGGTCATTGATAGGGGAGCAAATATGCCGGCTTTTCCGGTAAAATGCATCCCGGCAATCCATCCGTTTAAGGAGGATTTTAAACCATACAGATATGATTCTTGCACCCTGGGCCAAATTCCTCTTAGTGCTTTCCAAACATTATATTCTTCTAAATTAGCGATAGGTAAAATAACCATATCTGCTCCTATCTCTCTGGCGATACGGAAAGTCTCAAAGTAAGTGGCATCCATACAAATAGGACATACTGCTTTACCAAAAGGTAAAGAATAAGCCTCCATTTTACTTGCTCTTTTTATTCCTAATTTAACCTCAAAATCAGTAAGGTGCATTTTCTTTTGAGTTCCGATCAAATTTCCATCCGGGCCAAAAAGAGAACCCGCATTATAAATAGCATCTTTCTCCTTTAAAATATAACTTCCGGTATAAATATATATTCCATATTCCTTTGCTAATAGAGAAACAATTCTTTTAATCCCCGCCTCAACGGGTTTGGCAACTCCTTTAAAAATAGCGGTTAGAAAATAATTATTTCCTTTTAAATCTGACTCCTTTTTTTTATCTTTAACTTTTATTGCTTTTTTATTTAAAGTTTGATTCAAAAAGTTAAATCCTGGAATTAAGCCGAATAAATCAAAGAAGTTATATTCGGGGAAGATAATCAAGTGGCTGCCATCTTTTACAGCTTGGCCTATAAAACCGCAAAGCATATCTATATATTTTTCTATACTGTTTACCGGAGAAATCTGTCTTTGAACACAGGAAACCCGAATATTTTCCGGATCAATATCTTCTGAAAGTCTTTTTCTTTCTATCCTTAATTGCTGGCAATATTTTTCTATTCTGTCTAAAGATATTTTTTTATTAAACCATTTTTCTATCAAAGCTTCTATATTCAAGGCACTCATCTTCCTCTAAACATTTTCATCTGCTGATAAAATTCTCGATTCAATTGGGATAGCACATCAAATTTTGAAATTGCTTTTCTTCTCTTCTTATTATCCAACTCGGCAATTATTAAACTTTGCTGTCCACTGCTTCTCTCTAAATAACCATCACCTTTTTCAGTCATTTCCAGAGGTGCATGAATAATCGATTCTCCCCAAAAACTCTGCTCACCCAGGAATCCATTAAACCCACTCTCTACTGCAAAAAATTGATTCTGCTGTACTTCTTGCCACATACCGCTGATCTGTAAAGCCCGATTTTTTTTCCCTGTAAAGCCTACCGGGGATAGAACAATATCTACACCCCTTAAAGCCGCCATCCTGGAAACTTGAGGATAAAAAACATCGGTTGAAATTATTAAGGCAAGTTTCCGACTATCTATTTCTTTTAACTCAATCTCTACTCCCCGGGAAAATCCTAATTCTCTTTCCCAACGGGCTAAATAAATTTGCCGCTGCTTAAACTGGACTTCTCCGTTTATTATCAAGCAGGATTCATGGTAGATATTATTTTTTTCTTTTTGCCAGTAACTTCCGGGGCAAATTGCTATCTCATAGCCTCGAGATAATTCTTTAACCTGCTCGATATATTCCCCGAAATCTGCTTCCTTTACCAAATTTCTTAAGTTTTTATTCGGAAAATTTAGCTGTTGATAAAAACATCCCGTAAATCCGGGAAATACTATTATATCAACCTGTTCTTTTATCGCTTTTTCCAGATATTCTTTTATTTTACCAACCAGAGTCTTTGGTTTATCTATCCTTTTCCATTCACTTTTTGACCATTCTACTGAAGCTGCCTTCATTCCCTCCCCTCCTTGATTAGGGCATGATAGAGAGAATAAGCCAGATACCCACAGCCGGAAGCAAACCCAACTCCGGTCTTTGCTTCTCCTGAATTTTTATCAAAGCTCTCCGCCAGAAGACCGTAGTCCATATCCGCATTCTTTAACCATTTCAGTGCCACATTTGATAATAAAGGATTTAGAATGCTCCCGCATAATCCCAAGCCTGAAGGGGTATAGGGATGGTGATCACAGGCCAATTCATTTATCCTGGCATCTTCAAAGAAATAAGGATATTGACTAGAGTAATAATAATCTATAGTATTTTTAAATATCGGGTCATCTTTATCTACAAATCTATAAAAACATAGAGTCCCTAAACTCCCGGGAGGGTCGTTATATAATCTGAAATTTCCTTTTCCGTCAGTAGACCATAAAAATATTTTCTTTCCTTCTACTTCTTTAACTAAATATTTATGGATCCCTTTATGAATGTTTTCTATTTTTTGATTTATAAGCTGTACCTTTTTTACCTTCCCTTTTCTTATTAAAATATCTCTCCAATTCTGCAATCCTCGCCAGAGAATAACATTATCAATAGTAACTAAAGGATATTCTGCAGGATCGTCAGAAGGGAGCAAGAAAGTTTTATAGAGTCCGGTTTGGGGGTCATGCTCTCTTTCTATCCGCTCAAACACTTCTTCCAGAGCCCTTATTAACCTTTCGTCAAAAAAGTGGTCTTCCAGGTTATCTAAAAGAATAAAATAACTGGCTGCTTCATCCAGCTCAAAACCGGGATACAAGACAGTCCCGTCAATATAGTGGGCATGATCTCCCGGATTTTTACTGTGCATCAAAATCATTTCTCTTGCCAAATGTTGATATAATTTAGGGCAAACTAATTTTATTGCGGGAAGAGACCATAAAAAACAATCTCTTTCCCAAAATGCTCCGGAAACATAATAGCGGGGGCTTCTTGAAGTTAATGCCAGATACCTATCGCTTTCCAAATCCTTTGCAATAGAATAGAAATAATTGAAAAATAAATTTTCGTTTAACCTGGTTTCCAATGCGGGGTCTTTGGGATAGGGAATGGTTTTTTTCTTCAACCAACCCAAAAATTCATCGTATATTATGCTGTACCCTTTTCTTTTCAAGTGAATAAGAGCAGCAGAAGCACCATCGGGGTCATAATTTACAGCTATATAAAAACAATTTTTATTTTGACAGGATATCTTTAAATTTAAGGTTTGCTTTCCTTTAAAGTCATCAATTTCAAAATCTTTTTCTCCACCAAAGGCTAAAGCCAGTGAAACTCCTGAAGAAAAAATATTAGCTACCGGATTGCCCAGCCATTTATCTTTTATTATTATCTTTTTAGCGTCTATCTCATGAGAATTAAATCGTAATAAACAAACATCTTTTAAATTGAAAAATAAAGAAATATCAATTTCCTCTGAACTTTCAAAGCTATAGATAAATCCCTTTTCTTTAAGGTCGGTAAATATTCTTCCGGTTACCCTTATACCGCCTTTTAAAAAAAAATCTAAACGGGGTAAATAATACTGTTCTTTAGAAACATCTATTTTTTCTATTTCAATTTCTTTTCCTTCTCGGTAAAAATATGGCGTGAATAAATTTGGGTCACCTTGTAATTCTACCAAAGCTTTATTGGAAAGAGATACCACATTTATGTTTTTGATAGCACCATTCTGACAATCAATAATGGGTACACTCAGGTAATGATTCCCACTATATAAAACTTGTTCATTTTTTACTATCTCTTCAGGCCTGGTAATAATTTTATTCATATCTTATCCATTTAAATCTTTTTAATATTCTGGTTCCTTTATTAGAATAGGTTTGGATTAAATAAGCTTTTCATTATTTTTTAGCAGATACAGAAAGAGATTTTAGGTAGATATGGGGAAATTTGTATTTGCCGGAAACCCATTTGGATTTATCTCCCAGAGCAGCTATATTTTTTAGTTCTTCTATGGCATTACCGGAAATCATAACATCCTTAACCCTACCTACTATTTTACCCTTTTCTATTTTATAACCCAACTGTACATTATTAGAGAAGGCTCCACTTATTATATTCCCTTGCCCCAGTCCAAGGACCTGGTCTACAATTATTCCTTCCGAAATATCTTTAATCATCTCCTTAAAGGAAACTTTTCCTTCCTCCATTATCAAGTTGCTTATACCGGGAACAGGTTCGCCCTGTAAATCGGCTCTCAAACCATTTCCGGTACTCTCAGCTCCAGCCATTCCCGCAGTCTGTAAATCATAATAAAAATTCTTAATTTCCCCTTTTTCCACCAAAGGAACCCGTTTCATTTCTACTCCTTCATCATCAAAAGGAGCACTACCTGCAGCAAAATCTATAGTACCATCACTATAAATAGTTAACAGATCACTCCACAATTTCTTATTTTTCTGGGAAGTTAAAGGTGAAATCTTCTTCAAGACCATCTTTCCGTTTAAGCCGCTGATTATGGGGAGAATCAAGACCAAAGCTGCCTTGGGGGTAAAGATAACCGGCAATTTCCCGCTTTCTACCGGGACAATCTTCTCCCCCCATTCTAAATTTTCTAATATCTCAGAGGTCAATTCTCCAAGGTCAAGATTGTCTTTTCCGGATTCAAGAGAAGAATAAACCATCAACATATCTTGATTTTTAATTTTTTGAACCATCACCGAGTAAGCAATGGCAGTCTTGTTATAAGAAAAATTCCCTCCCCTGGAATTAAAATATTCTATCTCACTATAGTCTTTTAAAATAGTTACGTCACAACGTAATTTCCGATTAAAATCTTTTAATCTTTTTACAATACTTTCGCCAATTTTAACCATCTCTTCAATACTCTTATCTACCACTTTTTTATCGTATATATTTATCTTTTCTTTCCCGCTTCTTTTGGCTTTCTCTGGGAAACTAAAAGAAGCTTCTGAACCAAATTCTGAGATAACCGCTGCCTTTTCCACCATCAAATCAAAATCTTCACTTCCCGTAAATGAAGAAAATCCAATCTTACCTTTATTTATTACTCGTAATGCCTTCCCCTCGCTCTCTGAAATATCAATAGATTTTAATCTATTTACTTCAAAACTTACCGGAATAGTCTTACTCTTTACTTTGAATAGTTCGGCTGAGTCTACTTCCTTGCAGGCTTGCTGAAGTAATTTTTCCATCTTATCTACCTCCTACTACTACCTTTTTTATCCTAAGATGAGGACTTCCAAAAGATACTGGAAGAGGATTTTGCCCCGCTTTACCGCATCCACCACCTGTTTCAATCATCTTCAAATCATTTCCTACCTCCTCAATATTGAGAAGGGTGGTAAATAAATTCCCACTCAATACTACATCTTTAACCGGTTCACTAATCTCTCCATCTCTTATCATGTAACCTTCTCCGGCACTAAAAGTAAACATCTCAAAGGTGGTCATCCCTCCATAGCAATCCTTGGCATAAATTCCCTTTTTTATTCCGGATAATAAATCTTTAAAAGGAGTATCTCCGTTTTCGATATAGGTATTGGTCATTCTTACAATGGGCTTAAAGCAATAATTGAGGGCACGGGCGTTTCCGGTTGGCTCCTCCCCCATTTTTGCAGCTGTTTCCCGCGAATGGAGTCTGCCTGTCAGGATTCCCTCTTTTATTAGATAATTTTTCTTGGTTCTCACACCTTCATCATCATATTTGGTAGAACCCAACAAATCCGGAATAGAACCATCATCAACTACATTAAGTTTGGGTGAGCCAAATTTCTTCCCTAATTTCATTAAACCGCTCATTCTCTCGTCTTCGTATAAAAAATCAGCTTCACTAAGATGTCCAAAGGCCTCATGGATAAAAACCCCGCCTAATGTCTGATCTAAAATAACCGTATATTCCCCACCGTCCACCGGCTGTGCCTTAAGAAGATTGACTGCCCGAAAAGCTGCTTTTTGTGCTTTAGTGGAAATTCTTTCCATTATTTTAAAACCCTTGGTAGTTCCAACACTTTCACTGGCCATCTGAACATTGTCCCCCTCCCGGGCTATGGCTGTAAAGCGCGCACTTAAAAAAGGTTTTTCCTGTTCGATATAACTACCTTCCGAATTGGCAAAATAAATAGTAGAAAATCTGTCGGTATAGATTACATTAGAGGATTGGATCAGAGGATTAGATTTTATAATTATATTATTATAATTTTCCATTAATTTCTTTTTCTCTCTCAGACTTATCTGGCGAAAATCCTTATCTAATTCCCGGTTAATTATTTCTACAACCGGCGAGACAATAGCTAATTTGCTCTCTTCTTTGCCAATTAAACTCGCCACTTCTATTGCCTCTCTAACTTTCTCTTCTAAATCATCAAACTGATTAAAAGAAACAAAACCCCATCCCCCTTTTACCAAGGCACGGACATTTCCTCCTGTCTGCTGGGAACAATTTATCTTTTCTAACTTCTTTCCCTGAAAATGAATAGTAGTAACTTCTTTTTTTTCAGCCCTCATCTCGATATAGTCTGCTTTATTCTTATTATTTTCTAAAATCTTTTCTAAAATTTCTCTCACTATTATCTTCTCCTTTGGTTTAGTTAGCTGGCTTTATAGACCCATCCCCGCTAACCTTTTAGTTCAAAAGACGGGATAATTTCTCCCACTTCCTCTCCGCGGGCATTTTTCAGTTTAGGCATATAATGAGGCATTAATTGTTCAAGTTGCTCCCTGGTTAATATATTTAATTGTCTCAATATTTCAAGCGCAGCAGGATATAATGCCCGATAACTACCGTCCTCTATCTTTATGGCAATCCCTATGCCTAATTTTTTATCTCCGATTAAATATACAGATTCAGCTCCTAACTTACCAAATAATCTCCCTTTTGCAACCTTCATAAAGTCCGTGCAAAAACGTCCGGTACCGCCTACCATCTCCGGATAATCCGTCATGGCCGTTGTAATTTTTTTAATAGCCATGGCCCTTTCATTCCCTAAAGTTTTTGGGTCTGCCAATCTGGCAAAAGAGTAAGCAAGCCGTTCAAGAGGCATAGCATGTACCGGAGCACCACATCCATCTTTCCCGATTTCAATCTTATCTATTTTATATTCCGCAATTACAGAAATTACCTTCAGTATTCGTTGCTGCACCGGATGTTCCGGTTTATAATAATCTTCCAGTGTTTCTCCCATATGTTTAGCGGTTAGAAGCATGCCTGCATGTTTACCGGAACAATTATTGTAAAGTGGGGTAGGTTCTTTCCCTTCTCTAATCAATTTTTCATACACATCCATGGCCAGTGGAATATGTGTTCCGCATTGCAGAGCTTCCACACCTATTTTCGCTTTGTTTAATATGCTTAAAACTCGATCTGTATGCTGCAGCTCTCCGTTATGCGAAGAACAGATTACTGCCAAATCAATATCAGTTAAGCCAAATTTATCTGCAGCACCTGTTTCTACGACCGGAATGGCCTGTATTGGTTTTACAGACGAACGCGCATAAGTAAGACGATAAGGATCTCCCGCAAAATATAATAATTTTCCATCTGAATTAACTACTGCTATATGACCAGAGTGGGAACTCTCCAGTCTTCCTCCGCGATATACTCCAGCTAACTTAGTCACTAATTTTATCTCCTTACTTTTTAAATTTCATCTGAGCGGTGAAAGAGAATGGTCTATTCCTTATACCGGTCTTCTTCTGCCTCATTTATCTTATTTTTTAATATTATTTCTTCATCTAAATAAACCGGCCTTTCTAACCACCAGACCCATTTGCTCCATTTTTCTTTAAAATCTTTATTCTCCTCTTTAATATTAATAAATCCGCTGATTTTGGCTTCCATTTCATCAGCATAATGAAGAGCGATAGCTGCTAAAATGCTGGGAAGTTTTGGTGAACCAAATTCAAAATGACCATGATGACTCAAGAGAGTATGCTTCACAATTAATTCCAAATCTTGAGGAAAACCATCAATATTCCTTATCTTTTGGTCAATCATCTCCAAACCCAAAGTAATATGTCCAAGAAGTTTGCCTTCATCAGTAAATTCAATAATCTTATCATAGGCATATTCCCTTACCTTACCTATATCGTGAAGTATAGCCATAGTGATTAAAAAATCACGGTTTATTTCTTTGTAAATATCACTTATATTCTCACAAATAGCAACCACGCTTAGGGTATGTTCAAGCAGGCCTCCAATATAAGGTTGATGCACCTTTGTTGCGGCAGGAGTCTTTTTAAACTTCTCCGCAAATTCTTGATCATCAAAAAAACTCTTTAAAAGATTCTTTAAATGACAATTTTCGACGGAATTGATTTTTAAAAATATTTTATGCATCAGTTCATCTAAATTTTCTTTTGATTGGGGTAAATAATCTGAATAATCCAAATCTAAAGGAGCAGCTTTTATAATAGAAGAGACGGTTGCTTGAAGGGTTCCGTCAATTTTCTTTTTAGTTATATGTCCTTGAATTCGGGCGAATTCAATCTTGCCTAATTCCTCTACTTTATCAGCAGAAATATCCCAATTTATAGCTTCAATTTCTCCAGTCTTATCGCCAATTTTAAAAAACATATCTATAGCCTTTTTATCTCTCCTCACTCTAAACTCTATATCTTTTAAGAAAAATATATCATTAATCCCGGTATTTAAATTTAAATCAGTCACCATTTGTTTTTTGACCAAAACA
>Ga0268284_1000227_pt1 | contig 47251 bp, 41 predicted proteins | sample saktaG_14_FD_190137 | JGI IMG/M metagenome (GOLD analysis project Ga0268284, IMG submission 190137) | Saline water microbial communities from Sakinaw Lake, British Columbia, Canada - sak_2013_06_06_40m | ecosystem: Environmental > Aquatic > Non-marine Saline and Alkaline > Saline ...
CCTGATGGGAAAATATGGCGAAGAGGGAGACAAGCTGCTGTTTCGGATACTGAATTCGGGAGACTACCTGGAGAAAGTCAGGAAGTCAGGAGGTCAGGAAGTCAGTGAGGATCAAACGTCTCACGTCTCACGTCTCACGTCTCACGATCTGGCATCTTTTACCCAGCAGATTTCCGAAAAAGGTCTCCGTTACGATCTTACCGTTCCACTGGCCCGTTTCGTGGTACAGCATCAGAATGAGCTCAACTTTCCATTCAAACGCTTCCAGATCCAACCTGTTTGGCGTGCCGACAGGCCGCAAAAAGGGAGATACCGCGAATTTTTCCAGTGCGATGTGGATGTGATTGGAAGTAATTCGCAGCTAAATGAGATAGAACTGGTTCAGATTGCAGATGAGATCTTTACTCGTTTGAACCTCCCGGTGATAATCCGGATAAATAACCGTAAAATCCTGTTCGGAATTTCCGAAGCGATCGGGGCAGCCGATAAACTCACGGATATCACGATTGCCATGGACAAGTTCGACAAGGTCGGCTTGGAAAAGGTTAATGAAGAGCTGGCTCAGCGTGGATTAACAGATGATGCAATAATGAAGCTTCAGCCAATTCTTTCCCTGGAGGGGAAGGTCAAAGAGAAAAAAGCATTCCTTGAACAGCTTTTTGTTGAGTCTGAGACCGGCAACAAAGGGCTTGATGAGCTATGCCATATGCTGAAATACCTGAAAAGCCTTGATGTCAGGAATAAATTTGACTTTGACGTGCGGCTGGCCCGGGGGCTCAGTTACTACACCGGCACTATCCTCGAAGTGATGGCCAGGGATGTGTCTATGGGGAGTTTGTGCGGTGGAGGAAGGTACGATGACCTGACAGGCATCTTCGGATTGCACGGCCTCTCCGGCGTTGGTATCTCCTTTGGCGCCGATCGGATCTATGACGTACTGATGAGCCAGAATCTCTTTCCTGAGGACATCCAGTCGACAATCCGTTTACTCCTGGTGAATTTTGGAGAGGAGGAGGAGCGATATTCGATGCAACTTTTGCAGAAGGTAAGGAAAGCCGGCATCCCGGCCGAAATCTATCCCGATCCGGTTAAACTGAAAAAACAGCTCGATTATGCCAACCGCAAAGAGATCCCTTTTGTGGCGCTGGCTGGCAAAGAGGAGATTGCAGCAGGGATGATTACACTCAAAAATATGAAAACCGGAGAGCAGCAATCTGTTCCCTCCGGTTCCTTAATTGAATCAATCAAATGAAACGAAATTTTCTCACATCCATCATAAATGCCCGTTCGATGGTAATAGGCGCAGAGTGATACCAGGTTAGAAGTCAGAAGGACGAAGTTTCCTAATTTCCTAATTTCCTAATTTCCTAAAAAAATTCCCATGACCTATATAATTACCGGCGCCGGCCTCACCATCGAAGATGTAGTGAATGTAGCCCGCCATAACCAGAAAGTTGAATTGCACCCCGATGCCATCGAACGGATCAACAGATGCCGGAAGATGCTTGAAAAAAAGATTCTCGCCGGAGAGATCATGTACGGCGTTAACACCGGAATCGGTGAGTTTTCGGAGATGGTGCTTAATGACGACCAGGTAAAAGATTTTCAGAAGTACCTGGTTTACAATCATGCTGCGGGTATTGGCGAAGCAATGCCCCTGGAATGGGTTCGGGGAGCCATGCTGGGCCGCATCAACGTACATGCCCACGGCAACTCGGGTGTTCGCCTGGAAATTACCCAAACCCTGGTTGAAATGCTTAACAAGGGGGTAACTCCTTTTGTTTGCCAGAAAGGTTCTGTTGGAGCCTGTGGCGACCTGGCCCCGATGTCCCAGATTGCCCTGCTGATGATGGGCGAAGGACATGCTTACTACAAGGGAGAATACCTAACCGGCAGTGAGGCACTCAACCGTGCCGGCATCCCAGTTCCCGGGTTGAAAGCCCGCGACGGACTGGCTACAATCAATGGATCCAACGTGATGACGGCCATGAGCGCGATTTTCATTTATGATACAAACCGATGGTTGAAACAGGCCGAAATTGCCGCTTCGATGTCGCTGGAAGCAATGAAAGCCAACATGCGGCCTTACAATCCCCGACTCCATGAAGTACGTGGATTCAAAGGAGCCATCCGCAGTGCTGCTGCCATCTTAAAATGTGTGAAAGGAGGCGATCTCTATGAAGGAACAATCAAGTGCAAAGTGCAGGATGCTTACTCAATGCGCTCCACACCTCAGGTGATCGGTGCTGCCCACGATGCCATGGCCTATGCCCGGTCGCAGGTCGAGATCGAACTGAATGGCGTGGGAGATAACCCCGTTTTCTTTCCCGATGAGGATATCCAGATATCGGGCGCCAACTTCCAGGGATCACCCGTATCAGTCCCGATGGATATGGCAGGAATGGTAGTTACCATGGTGAGCGTGATGTCGGAAAGGCGGATGAATCGGTTGAATAACCCGGCATTGAGTGTTGGCTTGCCTGCATTCCTCACCAAAGGGGCAGGGATGTTCAGTGGCCTGATGCTGAGCCAGTATACCGCCGATATGCAAATCGTTGAACAACGGATCCTCTCTGCTCCTGCTTCGATCCAGTCGATACCTGCTGCAGCCGACCAGGAAGATTTTGTTTCGATGGGAATGAACACGGCTCTGAAAAATTTCCAGATCCTCGACAACGCTTACGGCATCCTAGGAATTGAGATCATGGCAGCCGCTCAAGCTCTCGACTTCAGAGAATACAATTTCGGCGCTGGCACAGCCAAAGCCAAAGAGGTAGTGAGGCGCCATGTGGCTTTTCTCGACATTGACCGTCCGCTATACCCCGACCATAATAAGATGAAAGAACTCGTGAAGTCGTGCGAGATTCTGGAGGAGGTAGAGACACTTGTGGGAAGCCTGGGATAGTTTTACAATTCTTTTTATCTTTGGTAATTCTACAATATTTCAATCATGGACGAACAGCCTCTCCTGCCTGAAGTACAGACTGACCAAAAACGGCCTCAGCTATTGACCATTTTATGTGTTCTTACGTTTATTGGGAGTGGATTGAACGCCTTCTCAAGCTTGTTCATTGCGGCATTCTACGACTTCTTCCTCGTAGTTGCTGCAGAGCTCAATGAGAAATTAAACCTTCCCGGACTTGAGATGTTGTTGAATACTTCTCCCGGATTTTTTCTGATTACATGTCTGCTATACATTGGCTCACTTGCCGGAGCAATCATCATGTGGCGGCAAAGCAAAACAGGGTTCCATGTATATACAATTGCTCAGATTCTTCTTATCATCGCACCCATGTACTTTATGAATCTTTCCAGTCCTTCGGTTGTCGAATTACTTTTTTCAGGGCTTTTCATCATCCTTTACAGCACCCAGTTAAAACAGATGCACTAACAGATGACATCTATGCAACAAACCAACGTTCCTGGCGCCCATACTAAGAGAGAGAGGAAACGGCCACTCCTTCTGACCCTCCTTTCTCTTTTTACCTGGATCTATTATGGTATCATGGCATCGCTTTTTTTCCTGGCCCTGTTCTATTCCGGATGGATCACTGATGTCATAAACCAATACATTCCTGACGGAAGCTTGTCAAAAACACAGGTATCCATTGTTTTCCTATGCTTGTTTTTATTTCATGGCATCGCTTTCGCCGGCATTATTCTTCTTTGGAAAGGTAGTCCTGCCGGTTACTACCTCTTCTCAGTCCCAACTATCCTCATTACCCTTTTCCACCTCTTCCGACCTGAAATATCTTGGATTTCAACAGCTGTTTATGCTATACTGGTGATCCTTTTCGGACTTTTTTACCGACAAATGAGACTTCCTCCTGAAGAAAGTAAATAGCCTCAGGAAAAAGAAAATATCAACAAACTAGAATGTTTTTCTGATAAAATTTGTTTTTCAACCGATTTAATTATTATCATTGCATAGGATTCATGCTAAATCGGAAAAGTAAACTCCATATATTTCATATTGTTTGGTTAAGTCAGAAACCTTACAATATTTTTATATTTTTAAATCGCTGATTATCAAACCATTTATTAACCAAAATCAACAGTTATGAGAAAATTTACTATGATCTTTGTTCTACTACTATTTGTAGGATTGCAAGGAGCTTTTGCGCAAACGCGTGTCATAACCGGTACAGTTACCTCTGCTGATGATGGTAGCTCGATTCCGGGTGTCACCGTTGTTGTAAAAGGAACTACGATTGGTACTACTACCGATTTGGACGGTAATTTCACGCTTTCTGTTCCCAGCGAATACAATACACTGGTTTTTTCCTATGTTGGGATGAAGACCCAGGAAATCGAGCTGGGCAAATCCAACACGATTAACATTGTGTTTGAACCAGATGTACTGGTAATGGATGAAGTGGTTATTACTGCTCTCGGGATTCCACGCGAGAAAAAATCACTCGGTTACTCAACCCAGGAGGTTCAGGGTGATCAGGTTAACATGGTCAAACAGGATAACTTTATCAATTCACTGGCGGGACAGGTTGCCGGTTTGAACATTACCTCCACAACTAACTTAGGTGGTTCAACGAACGTCCTCCTTCGTGGTGCGAAATCGTTGACGGGCGACAACCAGGCGCTCTTTGTTGTTGACGGGGTTCCTGTAAACAACGATGTAACAAACACACGCGCTCAGGAGCAAGCTGGAACTGGCTACGACTTTGGTAATGCCGCTTCCGACATTAACCCTGACAACATCGCCTCAATTAACGTTCTGAAAGGTGCCGCCGCAACCGCATTGTACGGTTCACGCGCTGCAAACGGTGTGATCATGATCACCACCAAAAAAGGGAAAGCAGCATCTTCAATGGCAAAAAAGAGTGCAGGTGTGACTTTTAGCACAAGTGCTTCTATTGGTTTTGTTGACCGTTCAACCTTTATCCGCTACCAGAGCGATTACGGTGCCGGTTACGGACAGTATTATTATGGTCCTGGCGACTATTGGTATGAAAGGTATATCAATGCTGATAATACAATTACGGTTGATCCTACCTATGCCGGGCAACCGACTACTCAATGGGTTGTGACCTCTGAAGATGCTTCATATGGTGCTCCGTTTGAAGGCCAGCTGGTTTATCAATGGGACGCTGTTGACCCCGAATCACCAAATTACCTAAAGGCTACTCCTTATGTAAATGCTGCAAACGATCCTGTTACCTTTTTTGAAAAACCACTGACCTTTGTCAATACGCTTTCCATTGAGAATGCATTTAAAGGTGGTAATTACAGGATTTCCTATACCAATTTTACACAAAACGGTCTGCTGCCTAACAGCAAACTGGAGAAAAACAACGTAATGTTGAATGGAACCTGGAATGTAAACGACAGGTTGACCGTTTCGGGATATGGAAACTACTCCATCAACACAGCCAAAGGACGTAACTCAACCGGTTACAACGACAACATCATGGGTTCCATGCGTCAGTGGTGGCAAACCAACGTTGACATTCAGCAACAGAAAGATATGTATGATCTCACTGGCCGTAACGTAACGTGGAACTATTCTGACCCATCCGACGCCAATCCTATTTACTGGGATAACCCCTATTGGACACGTTATGAGAATTACGAGACCGACAGACGGAACCGCTTTATCGGTAATGTTGGTGTCACCTATAAAATTGCAGAATGGCTGAACATTTTTGGCCGGGTTGCAGTTGACCATTACGCAGAACTTCAGGAAGAGAGAAGGGCTGTTGGTAGTGTTCCCGGTACTTTTGGTATCGGCACAGGACCTGATGGCAGTATTGGCAGAAGTGACCAGGGCTCTGGTTACCTGAGAAGGGATATCACCTTCAGTGAGTACAACTATGATGTGATGGCTAACTTCAACAAAAATCTGTCGAAATCGTTTAACCTCAAGGCAGTCTTAGGTATGAACATCAGGCAGACAAAATACAACCGATTGATTTCCGCAACCAGCGGTGGTTTGTCAGTCCCTGAACTCTATTCATTGCAAAACAGTGCAGGTCCACTCCCCCTTTCAAAGGAACTTGCCTCCATCGTTAGAGTATACGGGATCTACGCAAGTGTTTCCGTTGGATTTAAAAACTACCTCTATCTTGACGGAACAATCAGGAGAGACCAATCTTCCACGTTGCCAGCTGACAATAATTCATACTATTATCCTTCTGTTGCCGGTAACTTTGTCTTTTCCAATGTTATTAAAAACGCAAAATGGCTCTCCTTTGGTAAGGTCAGGTTAAATTATGCACAGGTTGGAAATAGCCCCGGCTTTGATCAGCTTGTTGATAATTACCTTGTATTATCACCATTTAACGGGCTAACAACAGCAGTTCCTACGACGCAGAAAAATCCGGAGCTGAAACCTGAAAGAACCAATAGTGTTGAAGGAGGTCTTGAAATGTACTTCCTTGGCAGAAGAATTGGTTTTGACTTGGCGCTATACCAGACCAAGACCCTCGATCAAATCTTACCCCTTCCTGTTTCAACAAGCACAGGTTACAACATTAAAATCATCAATGCAGGTGAGATTCAGAACTCAGGGATTGAGTTTGTGATCAATGCAACACCCATCAAAACGAAAAATTTCAAATGGGATATTACGTTGAACTGGTCAAAAAACAAAAACCAAGTGCTTAGCCTGCTCGAAGGTGTTAAAAACCTGCAACTTGGCAGATTCCAGGGTGGTGTGACCATCAATGCGATGGTGGGTCAGCCATATGGCGTTATCTACGGAACCGATTTTGTCTATAATAATGATGGAGAGAAGATCGTAGATTCAACAAACGGAAGGTACCTGCGTACATCCACTTCTGACCAAGTGATAGGTAACGTTAACCCCGATTGGCAAGGTGGTATTTATAACGCTCTGACATATAAAAACTGGTCATTCTCATTCCTGATTGATTTCCAGAAAGGTGGCGACGTTTTCTCACTTGACATGTATTATGGATTGGCTACCGGTTTGTATGAAGAGACATCCTACACCAATGACCTTGGAAATCCTGTTAGAAATCCTCTGACATATAATACTGATGGATCCTATGCATCTGACTGCGGTGGTTTTATCAATGAAGGTGTGAACCAGGATGGCTCGGTCAACGCAACCCGTATAGCTGCTTCAAACTATGGCTCTTTTGGTTATGCCCGACTTCCGAATGCAGCATTTGTATACGACGCAAGCTATGTCAAACTGAGAAATATCGCTTTATCTTATACCATTCCCTCCAAAGCATTGAAGAATACATTTATTTCGGGAATTACGCTGACAGCTGTGGCTTCAAACGTTTGGATCATCTTTAAGAACATGCCGCATGCAGATCCCGAATCTGGATTGGGTGCAGGTAACCTTCAAGGGTATTCAACAGGTTCACTTCCGACCACACGTAATTTTAGCTTAAACTTGAAATTCACCTTCTAAGATAAACAGTTATGAAAAACATAGTAGCAATTATATTGACATTCCTTGTGTTTTCGTCCTGTACGAAAATCGAGGAGTTAAATGTTAACATAAAAGATCCGACGAGCGTACCCGGTGAATCATTATTTACCGGAGCCCAGTTATCTCTTTCCAATGGCATGACTACGCCAAATGTTAACCGAAACATCTTCCGCATGTTTGTTCAGCAATGGACTGAAACTACCTATATCGACGAAGCAAACTACGATATCGTAACCCGGCCTATTCCTGGCAATTTCTGGAATATCTTGTACAGAGATGTTTTGATGAATTTAAAGGAATCTGCAAAAGTGTTAGCGGAAACAGGAACACTGCCTGGCGATGGCGCTGCTGTCCTCACAAACAAGATTGCCATTACTGAGGTCCTGTCGGTCTATTCGTATGCTGTGCTGGTTGAAACCTTTGGCAACGTGCCATATACCGAAGCACTTGATGCTGCTGTCTTACTGCCCAAATATGATGATGGGCTTACCATCTACAAAGATTTGATTGTCAGGCTTAATGCTGCAATTGGATCGATGGATCAGGCACAGGCTAGTTTTGGTGGTGCCGATAATATGTACTACGGCGATGTTAGTAAGTGGTATAAATTTGCCAACTCCCTGAAATTAAGGATGGGTATGGTTTTGGCAGATGTTGACCCCGTACTGGCTGGAACAACCGTTGCTGAGGCTGTTACAGCAGGAGTCATCACATCAAATGGCGACAATGCGTTAATGGCTTATATGAGTTCTCAGCCTAACAACAATCCCGTTAACGAAAATCTGGTACTCAGTGGCAGAAATGACTTTGTGGGAGCAAACACCTTTATCGATAAGATGAACGAGTTGAATGATCCCCGACTCCCCCTCTTTTTTACTATGGTTGGGGATCCTCCCGCATACATCGGAGGTCTTTATGGCGAATCGAACGACTTCAGCCAATTTTCGCATGTTGCTCCAGCCCTTTTAACTGAGGTTTACCCGTCAAATTTCTTTGATCTGGCCGAAGTTGAATTTTTATTGGCTGAAGGAGCCGAGAGAGGTTTTAGTGTAGGTGCTACTGCTGAACAGCATTATAACGCAGCCATCAGGGCTTCTATTGAGGCCTATGGAGGTACTTCTGCTGAAGCTGATGCTTACCTACTTGATCCTAAAGTTGCCTATGCTACTGCAACCGGTAACTGGCACGAGAAAATCGGTATACAAAAATGGATCGCCCTCTACAATCGCGGCTTTGAGAGCTGGACTGCCTGGAGAATATTGAATTATCCAGTGCTCGTTGCTCCTCCCGATGCTGAAAGTGATGTTCCATTACGTTTGACTTATCCTACATCTGAACAAACCTTAAATGGTGCAAACCGGTCTGCAGCTGCCACGGCTATTGGTGGAGATGCTGTTAGTACAAAATTGTTCTTCGATACAAACTAGTGGTAACCGTCATCCTACCATAGTTTACAAAAATGAAGTAGGGGCAGCCTGTCAGGTTGTCCCTACTTTTTTTACAGGTTGCCCCTTGCCTAAATCCGGTCTTCCTTCCGGTTCCAGGAAATCGTCTCCTGCAAACCTTGCTCAAGGTTGTATCTCGGTGAATAGTTTAGATCCGTTAAGATGGCTGAAGGATCGCACTGCCAGTTTTTACTCTCCATGATTGCCACCTTCTCCCGGTTCAGCAGAGGCATCTTTCCAAAAGGACGATAAGCCAACTCCAGGATAGATGCCAGGCAACGGACAATAGGTAATGGTACAACCACCCGAACTGTTTTTTTTTCCAGTATCTTTTTCACCAATGCCGAGAACTCCCTGACAGAATAATTCTGGCCATCAGAGATTACCCAGGTTTTGTTTGTCCAGCCCGACTCGGCTGCATTGAAGACTACCTGTGCAAGATCCGTAATATAGATAAAACTGATCCGTTGGCTGGTACTCCCTGCATACAGCTCAAATCCCTTATCCAGGTTCCTGAAAAGAGCCAGGTAATCCATCTCCCTGGGACCATAAACACCGGTTGGTCTTATAATCAGATAAGGGAAGGAAGTCTTGGACTGAAGATAAACCTCAGCCGCCCGTTTGCTTTTACCATAGGCATCAACCGGACTGGGAGTCGAACTATCAGAAATTGGCTGCATCGAATCCGGGTTGCCCGGACCGATTGCTGCCAGAGAGCTGATGTATAGAAATTTGCTGGGGGTAAACCCGGTCTGTTCCAAAGCCTTCACAAGGTTTTGGGTGCAGAGATTGTTGACCCGGTTAAACTCCTCCCCTGTATTGGCCCTGGTAACACCTGCATTGTGTACGATAAAATCAAAGTGGATTCCATGGGATTGAACCGAAGATAACTGATTCGTCAAAATTTCGGGAGAGAAAAGGTCCAGCTCCAGGAACCGGATCCGAGAATCGGTCAGGTATCGCCGCGAACTGGTTTTACGGATGGCAGCATATACTTCATACCCTCTCTTTAACCCCTCCTCCACCAAATGACTGCCTATAAATCCGCTTGCACCGGTAATTAAAATGCTGTTTGCTTTTTGCATTTCGCTTTTCGCTTTTCGCTACCTCGCTACCTCACTACCTGAAAATCTTTTTTCCACACCCTTCGAAGCACGTTCTTTCTTCCCGGAAAATTTTTCCAGATTGACAACGCCTTTGAATTACCTTCCAATTGGGGACTGGAGATAGCTTTTTTGATGCCGAAATCGAGGTAGGCTTTATGCATTTGATAAAAGAAAAGGGCCGCAACCCCCTTCCCATGATAATCAGGATGGACACCCAACAGGTACATGTCGATGATCTCGTTTTTCTTCATTGCCCTGAGGAGATGGTACCAGCCAAAAGGGAATAACCGACCGTTAGATTTCTGGAGTGCATAGGTGAGGTTTGGGAGGGAAATGCCGAAACCCACAATATCATCGTTCTCATTTACGACAAAGGAGATAAACTCAAACCGTATGAACCCAAAATACTGTTTGGTATAGCCATCCATCTGTTCATCGGTGAGGGCTGTGAATCCATATAGCTCATCATATGCCAAATTGAGCATCTGGAACATTTTCCGAGCGTATGGAAGTAACTCCTTCTTTTTCTTGGTTTTCAGCACATGGAGGTTGTACCTCTTTTCTATCAGAGAGTGCGCTTTTTCGAACTTTTCAGGGATATGCGGAATATCAAACTCATATTGTACCCAGTCGGCAGCCTTAACAAATCCCATCCGCTCCATGTGAACCTGATAATAGGGATGGTTGTAGATGGAGGTCATGATGGCTAACTGGTCAAATCCTTCAATTAACATCCCTTCATTATCCATATCGGAAAATCCAAGGGGGCCATGAATCCCGACCATCCCTTTCCCTTTTCCCCATTCCTCTACTGTCGTAATGAGCAAGCCGGAGACCTCAGGATCGTCAATGAAATCGATCCAGCCAAAACGCACCAGATTCTCTCCCCACCGTTTGTTTGCCTTGTGATTGATCAAACCGGCAATCCGCCCAACAGGCTTATTTCCCCTGTATGCGATCCAGTATTCAGCCTCGCAATGGACAAAGGCCGGATTTTTATCTTTACGGAGTGTCTTGATCTCATCCATCCGCAAAGGTGGACACCAGTATGGGTTTCCTTGGTATAATTGGAACTGAAAATCGATGAACCTGTTCAGGTCGCGATGGGTTTTAACCAGTTTTACTTCCAATTCCATGGACAGCCAATTTAAAGTTAGTGAATGATTTCCAATTTTTTACCGAGACGGTAAAATGAGTCTAACGCCCTGTCGACCTGCTCTTTCGTATGCGTTGCCATCAGTGAAAAACGGATCATGGCAGCATTTTTATTCACTGCAGGTGCAATCACGGGGTTGACAAAAATCCCATCATCCTGAAGCATCCGCGTAAACATGAGTGTTTTCATTGTATCCCTTACCAAAACAGGAATAATCGGTGTAACGGTCTGGCCAATATCAAACCCAAGTTCTCTGAAGCGATCAATGGTGTAATGGGTTAATGACCATAAATTCTCAATCCGTTCGGGTTCCTGCCTGATGATCTCCATGGCAGCCAGTACACTGGCAGCAGAGGCAGGAGTGATGCTGGCAGAAAATATCAGAGAGCGGGAGTGGTGTTTGATAAAGTTGATGGTATCGTGATCGCTGGCAATAAAGCCTCCTATTGAGGCCAGCGACTTGGAAAAGGTTCCCATGATAAGGTCTACTTTGTCGGTAAGTCCGAAATGTGCCGATGTTCCGGAACCATGGGGGCCCAGAACTCCAAGCGAATGGGCATCGTCGATCATAATGGTGGCATTGTAGAGTTCTGCCAGCCTGACGATTTCCGGCAAGTTTGCGATATCCCCATCCATGCTGAATACTCCGTCTACTACAATCAGCTTGATCCTTTCCGGCTTACACTGCTTCAGCATCTTCTCGAGTGACTCCATGTTGTTATGGCGGAATTTCAATACCCGGGCAAAGGAGAGTCGGGTAGCCTCAATGATGGATGCGTGGTTTAGTTCATCAATCAGGATGTAATCATGCCGGTTGGCAATTGTTGGGATTACTCCTATATTTACCTGAAATCCAGTACTATAAACTAGCGATGCCTCTTTCCCTACGAATTCAGCCAGACGATTTTCAAGTTCAATATGAATATCCAGGGTTCCATTTAAAAATCTTGAGCCGGCACATCCTGTTCCATATTTCCTGATTGCGGCGATGGAGGCTTCTTTAATCAAGGGGTGAGTAGTCAATCCCAGGTAACTGTTGGACCCGAACATCAGAACCTTTTTGCCTTTCATGGAAACCACCGTCTCCTGTTCTGAATCGATCACCCGGAAATAGGGGTAGAGCCCCAACTCCTCAACCTTCCGAGGTTCTGAATACTGAGATGTCTTTTGTTGCAAAAACCTCATAGTAGATAATTAAAGAATTGTTCAGGTAATAGGAAGCAGAGCTAAATGTAGCCTATTTATGAAGATGTAGGTCAGCAAACTCTTTTCCTGCTTTCAACGCTAGCAAGTTCAAATCAACAACCCGTTCTCCTTTTTTTCCAAAAATAATACGGATCGCATTTTCCAGAAGTTCGAAATCCATTCCCAGGAATGGAGCGGAAGCGCCGAGGATCACAATATTAGCAGCCTTTACCGATCCTGCTTCCTTTGCCATGGTATCGGCATCCAGAAGAAGATGATGGGGAATTGCACGCACTGCATCAAGGACCTCTTCAATGTCGGGGTAGTTAGAAATGTTATTAAAGGGTGTTGAACTGGAGATCAGCCACCCCTCTTTGGAGAGGTAAGGAAGATAACGAAGAGATTCGAGTGGCTCTACAGCTATGATAAGGTCAGCTTTCCCAAAGGGGATCAGATCGGAGGAGATTTCGTCATGAGATATCCGAAGGTTCGACATTACATCGCCACCACGTTGACTCATTCCATGAACTTCCGACTGCTTCAGGAACATCCCCTGTTCAAGGGCAGTATAACCAATTATAGCAGCAATAGAGAGAATCCCTTGCCCACCAACACCTGCCAGGATGATATCTTTTTTCATGAAGTTGCTGTTTTTTTGTTCTTGAATTTATCTCTCATCCGTTTATCAATCGCAACGATGCATTCGCGTCGGGGAATGATTACCGATACACCCTGATAGGCTAGTTCCTCTTCCAGTATCTTGACAAATTCATCATGATTCTTTTTCAGAGGGCGGATTACACGGATATGATCCTCTTCAACTCCCAACCCTTTACAGATATCTTCAATCCTTCCCATGGCAGCCGATGCCTGTCCCCCTGTCATTGCCGTTGTGGCGTTGTCGAGGATTAGTACTGTGATGGGTGAGTTTTCTATAACGGCATCCAGTAAACCGGTCATGCCAGAGTGGGTAAATGTGGAATCACCAATTACAGCAACAGCAGGAACCAACCCTGCATCGGAAGCTCCTTTGGCCATAGTGATAGAGGCCCCCATATCCACACAGGAGTTGATGGCCTCGTAAGGATGAAGCGCCCCAAGTGTGTAACATCCTATATCAGAGAATACTCTGCCTTTTGCAAGAGTCGAGAGTGCCTCATTGAGAGCTACGTAGGAATCGATGTGCGGACAACCTGAACAAAGCATAGGAGGGCGCCCGACAACCAATGAGGGGATCGGCAATCCAAAGGTATCTTCCAGTCCAAGAGCCGCAGCCAATATGTTGGGATTGAGCTCGCCATCACGTGGGATCGTGCCATCAAGGCGTCCTTTTACACTGATCCCGATGCCTAAATAGCCCTTCAGCAGCTCCTCCACCATAGGATATCCATCCTCCACAACCAGAATCTCATCACACGCATCAACTAGCTTTTCAATCATAGTCTTTGGAAGAGGGTATTGACCTATTTTCAATATGGGGAAGGGAACCTCCCCGTCGGGGTAGTTCTCCATCAGGTAATTATATGCCAGCCCGCACACGATGATACCCATCGATTTATCATGACCATCAAAGTATTTATTGAATGGTGACTCCTCCGATTCCATAATAAAATGCGGATGATTGCTTAAGAGATGTTTATAACGTCGACGGGCAATGGCAGGCAAAAGCACAAACTGGCGCAAGTCGGAAGGGAGGTGCGCTTCATTTTGCTTCCTCACTTCTCTTCTCACCACTCCGGCCCGTGAATGGGCCATTCTTGTTGTGATACGCATCAGGATCGGCACCAGGTATTTTTCAGAGAGGTCGAACCCATAATGCACCATGTCATAAGCCTCTTGCTGGTTAGAGGGTTCCAATATAGGCATCAGGGCAAATTTTCCAAAAAAACGGGAATCCTGTTCATTCTGAGAAGAGTGCATGGAAGGATCGTCGGCCGAAACTACAATCAAACCCCCGTTAGCTCCTGTGATGGCCGAATTGATAAAAGGATCTGCAGCGACATTCAGTCCCACGTGCTTCATGCACACCATGGCCCTTTTTCCTGCATAGGACATGCCTAGCGCAGTTTCCATGGCGGTCTTCTCATTGGTCGACCATAGGGAATGAATCCCCTGCTCCCTGGCATATTTAGATTTTTGAACAAATTCGGTAATTTCAGTAGAGGGAGTTCCGGGGTAGGCATAGATACCGGAGAGACCCGCATCAAGCGCGCCCTGAGCGATTGCTTCATCCCCTAACAACAATAATTTCTGCATAGAATAGAATCTTGGTAAAGCAAGACAAACCTACATACATTTTAGAAATTACGCAACTCTTGTTGAAACTTTTACCGCTTTTTGTATCTTTGAATCCCCTGATATTTTTGGTGAATCACATATGGATTACAAAGACTATTATAAAATACTTGGAGTCTCTAAAACAGCTACCCAGGATGAGCTCAAGAAAAGCTACCGAAAGCTAGCCGTGAAGTTCCATCCTGATAAAAACCAGGGCAATAAGGAGGCGGAAGAAAGGTTCAAAGAGATCGGTGAGGCGTATGAAGTACTGAAAGATCCCGAGAAACGGAAGAAGTACGATAAGCTCGGGGTGAACTGGAAACAGTATGAGCATGGCGGATCAGATGGTGGGTTCGATTATGCTCAGTGGGCGCAGCAACAGGGTGGCAGGCGGCAACGTCCACAGCAACAATCAACCTCCGGCTTTGAAGGTGGTGATTTCTCCGATTTTTTTAACACCTTTTTCAGTGGAGCCTATGGTGGAGGCGCCCACTATGACGATCCCAGGGATATTCCGCGAAAAGGGCAGGATTTCCAGGCAAATCTGTCGATTACGCTGGCCGATGCCTACCATGGTACAGAGGCTATGCTGACTCTCGACGGTGAGTCTATCAAAGCTACCATTCCGGCTGGTGTGAGAGATGGACAAGCCTTGCGCATAAAGGGAAAAGGAGGGAAAGGTAGTGGTGGCCATGAACCAGGGCATCTGTATATGAAGGTTACAATCCAGCCCGATTCAACATTTGATCGAAAAGGCGACAACCTGCATTGCGATGTGCACGTTCCTTTATATTCTGCTGTACTGGGAGGTAAAATAGCTGTTGGAACATTAGAAGGGACAGTTCATATTAATATCCCGAAAGGAAGCCAGAACGGGAAAGTCTTACGATTGAAAGGTCTGGGCATGCCACACTTTGGAAAGAAGCAAGAATTTGGGGATATCTATGCCAGAATCCTGATTGATATCCCCCAACATTTGAATGAAGAAGAGTTGTCACTCTTTCAACAACTCGCCAATTTAAGACCTGTATCATGACATCCAGTAAAAACCTGATACCGTATGACCTGGATCAGCCTTCACGCGTGATCCTGGAATTCATTGAAGCCGTGGATGCATTCGGCCTCAGATACTTCTCCTGCGACCTGCTGGAAAGACTCGAGATGGACGATGAACACCTTCTGGACAACGCAATTGAACGCGCCTTCAATGCATGTATCGCACTCTCAATTCCTACGCGCCAGCACTTCAGGAGAGTATTTATCATCAAACAAAACGAAATTCACCAGGGATGGAAATTATCTGCGCTCGGATGCTATCTGACGATTCTTAATGAGGATCCTTCTCACCCTATGGTGGCTCAATTTCAGGCATTTCTTTTTTAATTGAATGAATTTCTCTATTTTTGCTCTTTCCTTACTAATCCCGATCTTACACGCTCGATATGAAGTCGTTCCCCTCTCTTCTTCTCACTACTACTTTAGGTATACTCGTGATGTTTTTCTCTTCTCCGCTGATGGCTCAATTCGGAACTGTGCGCGGGTTTGTTTATGAAGAAGAGACAGGCGAACCTGTGATCTTTACCAATGTCTACTTCTATAAAACAACTATGGGTGTGCCAACCGATGAAAACGGTTACTTCGCCATCACGCGTGTTCCCCCGGGAGACTATATCCTGATGGTTACTTACATTGGATTTGACTCTCTTCAGATCCCATTGACGATTAAAGCCGACGACCTGATTACACAAAAACTATATCTCAAATCCAGGGCAGTAACCCTTGGGGAGGTCAATATTTCAGCTTCCAGGCAGGATAAACAAAGCGAAACACAGACTTCAATCATCAAAGTGACCCCGAAAGAGATTCAAAAGATCCCATCCATGGGTGGTCAACCCGACCTTGCTCAGTATCTAACGGTATTGCCAGGGGTGATCTTTTCGGGCGACCAGGGAGGTCAACTTTATATCCGTGGAGGCCCCCCTGTGCAAAACAAAGTACTTTACGATGGGATGATTATCTACAACCCATTTCATTCCATTGGGCTCTTTTCCGTATTTGATGTAGATATATTAAAAAATGTTGATGTTTACACAGGTGGTTTCAATGCCGAACACGGGGGAAGAATCTCCTCAATCATGGATATCTCAACACGCGACGGAAATAAAAACCGGTTTGGTGGCAAGTTCGACATCAGCACCTTTGGAGCAAAAGCCCTGATTGAGGGACCTATCGTGCGCCAGAAGAATGAAAATTCATCCAGTGCTTCATTCATTCTATCCGTAAAGAATTCATACCTGAATGAAAGTTCAAAGATATTCTACTCATACCTTGACCAAGACCTTCCTTACAGCTACCTGGATATCTATGGTAAAATCTCCATTAACGCCCCTAATGGAAGTAAAGTCAATTTATTTGGATTCGACTTCACTGACAGGGCTACACTGAAAGGCTATAACTTTGATAATTCGGTGCTTACAGAGGTTCCTGTCAACTATAACTGGGATTCTTATGGGGGTGGAGGAAACTTCATCGTTACACCGAGCAAATCAGCCGTATTGCTGGAAGGTAATTTTGCCTATTCATATTATAAAGTGAACATGGATGAACCCAACAAATCACCACGTTCCTCCAGTATCTCCGGTTTTAACGGCGGACTGCATTTTACATACTTCTTTGGGAAAAATTCCCTGAAATATGGCCTTGAGCTTTCGGGATACAAAACTGAATTCGATTTCTTCAACTCCCTCAACCGAAAAATCGATATCACACAAAATTCAACGGAGATTGATATCTATGTGAAATACAAGTGGATTATCGGAAAGTTTATCATTGAACCTGGAATTCGGGGACAATATTATGCATCACTCTCCACTTTCTCTCCTGAACCACGACTGGCAGTAAAATATAATGTCACAGATAACTTCAGACTCAAAGCAGCTGGGGGGTATTACACACAAAACCTGATCAGTACAACGAATGATCTCGATGTGGTAAACCTCTTTTATGGCTTCCTTACCGGCCCCGAGAATCTACCGAAAACATTCAACGGGAAAGAGGTTAAAAACAAACTTCAGCAAGCCTGGCATGCTATCTTGGGATTTGAATGGGATCTCACCAATAATCTTAGCATCAATATTGAAGGATACTATAAGTACTATCCTCAATTGACTAACTTAAACCGAAACAAGTTATTCGAAGATAACGAAGCAAACGCCGACCAGCCCGATTACCTGAAAAAGGACTTTATCATCGAAACGGGAGATGCTGAAGGGGTCGATATCTCGGTTAAATATGACGTTCGCAATTTTCATTTCTGGGGAACATATTCCCTGGGATATATTCACCGCTTCGACGGTATCTCCACATACGTGCCCCCCTATGACAGGCGCCACAATCTGAACCTGATGGGCACCTATGCATTCGGAAAGAAAAAGACCTGGGAGGTGAACCTCAGATATAATTATGGGTCAGGATTCCCCTTTACTCCAACACAGGGTTACTATGAAGAGTTATTCTTCAATAGTATCGGGACACCCATTACCATTACAAACGGATCGCTTGGGGTCTTATACGGCGACTACAATTCACACCGTCTTACTTACTACAGCCGTCTTGACTTTGATTTTAAAAAGTCGTTCTATTTCGGGAAAAGGATGAAACTCGAGATTGATGCCAGTGTAACGAACCTCCTCAACGAAAAGAATGTCTTTTATGTTGACCGAATCACCAACACTGTTGTATACCAGCTCCCTATCCTGCCCAGCCTGGGCCTGAGTTTCACATTCTGATTTATGACAGCAACTGATCAGTGGGGTATCTATTCGAGAATTCTTTCACTCATTGATTTTACGTCTCTGGATGGCACAGATAGCGACAAATCCACCATTTCACTTTGCCTTAAGGCGATACATTTTGGGGAGCAAGGTCTTCCAGTTCCTGCGGCGGTTTGTGTTTTTTCACCTTTTGTAAAGATAGCATGCCGTGAACTTTCCGGGACAGGAATCCTCGTTGCAACCGTTGCAGGTGGATTCCCTCACGGCCAATCTCCAATCCAAGCCAAACTTGAAGAGGTTTCGTTTGCGATCGATCAGGGAGCCGATGAGATCGACATCGTTTTTTCCAGGGGAGCCTTTATTGCAGGCAACCATCAGCATGTGTATGATGAAATTGCAGTCATCAGGGAGTATTGCCAGGAGCAAACGCTGAAAGTAATCCTTGAAACTGGAGAACTTGTCAGCCCTGGGTTAATTGCTGAAGCCTCTGATCTAGCTCTCAGTGCTGGTGCCGATTTTATCAAGACATCCACCGGAAAAATTCCCGAAGGAGCTACTGAAGAGGGTGTAACGACGATGCTGGAGAGGATCCGCAAATTTCATGAAAGTACCGGACTCATGCGCGGGATTAAACCCTCAGGGGGAATTTCGGAACCCGAACGCGCGCTGGCATTTTACAACCTGGTTTCATCTATCCTGGGAGAGGCCTGGCTTTCCAAAGACCGGTTCCGGATTGGGGCCTCCCGTCTCGCAGGAAAACTGGCCGGGAAAATTCTCCTGAAGTAAGAATGAAAAAGTGTATGTATCTTTGTCATGCAATACAGCAGTGTAAAATGTGTTTTATGAATAAATTCCTCCCCCCAACCATTGCTCTCCTGTCCCTGATTGCGATAGGGTTTTCTTCCTGTATGGATAGTGACCCAAACCCGGCACCAGCTGATCCACGTCAACTATTCACAGGTGTGTGGAGTGTCTCGGAAACAGAAACCCGTCTCACCTACGAAGTAAGTATTGAGGCAGATCCTAAATCACAAAATGGGGGTGTCTATATTTACAACTTTGCCAATGCCGGCACCAGCAGCAACCCTGCGTATGCCTTTGTTTCCGGAAACACAATTTCGTTGGAAGTCAACCAGGTAATCGGAGACGGATGGATCATCAATGGTTCCGGGTCTCTTTCAGGCTCGAAGATCAACTGGCCTTATACATTGAATGATGGAGCCAACCTCCATAACATCTCAGCAGTATATACAAAACTCTAGTTGGGAAGGGATTTTACGAAGTTCTTCTCTCTCGTTGCCAGCTCCTTGTTAACCTTTTCATACATCTGAATGAAAAGCTGTGGGTTGTTCCTGTAGTATGTGATATTTTGCTGGTATCGCTCCCTCGACACCCCATATTTTCTAAAGAGACCTGTATAGTAATATTCCTCCTGCCCGGAAGTGTTTGTTCCCTTGTTCCTGGCAATCAGCAATGCAGCTTCAATGGTGTGCGCATCAGCAAGCATAAGAATCATCTGAGACTCGGGAATAATGGAGTCGTCGGACTGAATCTGTAACATCGATTCCGGCTTCCGGTCGGGAACACAAGCAACCAGAATTAAGAGAGAGAGTATAGCAAAAAAACTCTTCATGAAAATTATTGCTTCCGGGCAGTGTACTCTTTGTTTAACTGTTCCAGCACCTCCCGGGTAATATCCAGCTTCCCGTTTGCAGTGAGGATCTCCCCTGCCATCCGGTAAGCAAGGATGTAATCATATCCGTACGCTTCGTTGTATCTTGCTAAGAAGTTGTTTACAGTATCAAGTAACTGGATGTTCATATTGAACTCCTGTTCGGCCACCTGCTGGGTAAAGCGCTCTTTTTTCTCCATCAGTAACTGCTGCTTCATCATCAGCTCTTCATAAACAACCTTGGCCTGGGCTTCAGTGATGCTATTCGTTTGGATCTTCCGCTGAAACTCGGCAGCCTCTTTCTCTAAGGCACTCTGTTCATTCAGAACCTCGCGCTGAAGCCGGTTGCCGGTACTCTCCAGGTTCTGCTTCATAACTTTCACAAACTCGTAGTGCTCATTTAACGTGTCGATGTTGACATAAACGATAGTAGGGCCAGATGGTAAAGCTACCTGGGTGGAGTCGGTGGAGGCTTGAATAGATCCACTGGATTTTTGCGAAGTGAGAAATAAAATATAAAGGACAACGAGTCCGGCAAGGGTTATTAGTAATAAAACCGTGTTCAGGTTTGCTGCTTTTTTTTCCATAGTTGACAAATTAATTTCCAAGTTCAGATATAAATTTGATACGCATCAACCGGATCTCTTCCTCGGCATACTCATCTTCTCCAAGGTGCTGAAGTGCTTTGGCAACCGAATCGGTTTCTGCTGTGCGAAAATAGTCGAAAATTTCCTCCTGGTGGTAAGGATCAACGATTTCATCAATGTAATAGTTGATATCGATCTTTGTCCCGGCGCTAACAATATGTTCGATCTCGGTGAGCAGCTCTTCAAATGTCAGATTCTTGGCAATCGCAAGATCTGCCAGAGAGATCTTCCGGTCGATACTTTGGATGATATATACTTTGAGTCCCGATTTGTTGATGACCGATTTCACAACCATATCCATCGGCCTGATGATCTCATTCTCCTCCACATACTCCTTGATCAGGTCTAGAAATGGCTTTCCATATTTGAGCGCTTTCCCCGACCCAACTCCGGTAATCTGCTTCAACTCTTCGGAGGTAATCGGATATTGTATCGCCATATCCTCCAGCGACGGGTCCTGGAAAATTACAAACGGCGGAAGCTTCTCTTTCCTGGCAATCTGTTTGCGCAAGTCCTTCAGCATGCTGAACAGGGTTTTGTCCGTGGTGCTGCTCTTGGATCCCATGGCTTCGAGAAACTCCTCCTCTTCCGGATTTTCATAGTCGTGGTCGTCGACCAGCATGACCGACCAGGGCTTTTTCAGAAACTTATGGCCTTCAGCATTCATCTTCAGGATGCCATAATTTTCTATATCCTTGGTAAGAAGCCGTTCGATCAAACACTGACGTATCACAGCATTCCAGAATTTTTCATCTTTATCAGCCCCTTTCCCGAATACCTCTAGCTTGTTGTGTTTGTAGTTTTTAACAGGAGTAGTGAGTTTGCCGATGAGCACATTGATCAGATGTTTGTGCTTTACCTGTTCTTTCATCGCAAGAATCGCTTCAAGGGCAATCTGCATGTATTGCTTGCCTTCAAATTTTTTCTTTGGATGGAGACAATTATCGCAGTTCTGACAATTATCTTCTTTGAATATTTCGCCAAAATAATGAAGCAGTTGCTTCCGGCGACATACCGACGATTCGCTATAGCTTACAGTTTCAAACAAGAGGTGCTTGGCAATCTCCTGTTCAGCGACCGTCTTCCCTTTGAGAAATTTCTCCAGCTTCAGGATGTCATCATAGCTATAGAATGCAATGCAGTTTCCTTCTCCATCATCGCGCCCCGATCGGCCTGTCTCCTGATAGTATCCTTCCAGGCTCTTCGGCATATCGAAATGGATCACATATCGTACATCCGGCTTATCGATCCCCATTCCGAATGCGATGGTGGCAACAATCACATCCACCTTCTCCATTAAGAACCTGTCCTGGTTCTCCCTTCTTACTGCGGCGTCGAGTCCGGCATGATAAGGCAGTGCCTTGATGCCGTTGAGCAGAAGGGATTCGGCTAGCTCCTCAACCTTTTTACGGCTCAGGCAGTAAACGATGCCCGATTTCCCTGCATGGCTCTTGATGTATTTTATCACATCCTTCACCACTGTTTTATTTTTTGGCCGCACTTCATAGTATAGGTTTGGCCGGTTGAAGGATGACTTGAAAACTGCGGCATCCATCATTCCAAGATTCTTCTGGATATCTTGCTGGACTTTGGGAGTGGCTGTTGCCGTAAGGGCAATTACCGGCACCTTCTGTCCTATTGCCTCGATGATAGGCCGCAAACGACGGTATTCGGGGCGGAAATCATGGCCCCATTCAGAAATACAGTGTGCTTCATCGATGGCATAAAACGAAATCTTGATATTCTTCAGGAATTCGATGTTGTCTTCCTTTGTGATTGTTTCAGGAGCCACATACAAGAGTTTTGTCTTGCCTGAAGTAATATCCTTCTTCACCTGCAGGATCTCCTGACGCGAAAGTGAAGAGTTCATAAAATGAGCTACCTCCTCTTCGGTGCCAAAACTACGCATCGAATCCACCTGATTTTTCATCAAAGCAATCAATGGGGAGACAATGATTGCAGTTCCCTCCTGTATGAGTGCAGGAAGTTGATAACACAGTGATTTTCCACCGCCCGTAGGCATAATTACGAATGTATCTTTCTGTGCCAGAACATTATTGATGATAGCTTCCTGATTGCCTTTAAAGGTATCAAATCCAAATACCCGCTTCAACGCATCATGTAGATTAAGATCTCCCTTGCTACCCGCCATTGCTATTATCTGGTTAATTGTTTACTTTTGTTCTAGATTCCTTGATTTATAAAGAATTAAACCTCTTATATACAAATATAATCACAAATATTCCGAATCAACCAAATTTTTTAAAAAAATTATACTTTGAAAATCACAACTGATATTCGAGAATCTGCCCTAACAACCATTCGTCAGGAAACGGAAGCCATTAGCGGCCTGACTGCTTTCATCAACGAAAACTTCATCCGATGTGTTGAGGTGATCCTTCATGCCGGTGGTCGCGTAATCGTAACAGGGATTGGGAAAAGCGCAATCATCGGACAAAAGATCGTTGCCACATTCAACTCCACTGGAACACCTGCTGTTTTCATGCACGCTGCCGATGCCATCCATGGGGATTTAGGGATAATCCAAAAAGAGGATGTCGTACTCTGTCTCTCCAAAAGTGGGGAAACACCTGAGATTAAAATCCTTGTCCCCCTGATAAAAAAGAACGGAAACCCACTTCTTGCTTTGGTTGGCAACCCATCCTCCTACCTTGCAAACTCAGCAACCTATTGGATAAATACATCTGTACCCCAAGAGGCTTGCCCTAACAACCTGGCACCTACTTCCAGCACAACTGCCCAGTTGGTCATGGGTGATGCCTTAGCTGTATGCCTGCTCGAAAGCCGTGGATTTACAGCCAGTGATTTTGCTAAATTTCACCCGGGAGGTGTATTAGGGAAAACACTCTATTTAACCGTCGCAGATCTGTACGTCAACAATCCGGTGCCAAAAGTAACATATTCTGATAATATTAAAAACGTTATCCTCGAAATCTCTTCCAAACGACTCGGGGCAACAGCTGTTTTGAAGCAGGATGAATTGATTGGGATGATCACAGATGGAGACCTTCGCCGGATGCTGGAGAGAAATATTGCCCTTGAAACCATAACAGCTGAGGACATTATGAGTCCGAATCCGAAAACCATCGAGCCGGATATGCTGGTTATCGAAGCATTGCAGGTGATGCGGAATAATAATATTACGCAATTGATCGTATTAAAAAACGGTATTTACCTGGGCATTATTCATCTGCACGACATCCTGAAAGAGGGTATCATTTAACATGGAAGGGGCGATTGTGATTCCTCATCTGCGAAGAGCTGTCGAATTTTGGGATGCCCTGGTATCAGAACAAACTGCAGGGGAGTAATCCCGGAACTCTGATCCAATGAAAAATAACCGGTTCATCGCTCGTAGCACGTTAGCGATGCTTCTTCTTCTTTTCGTACTGCCCCTTGCAGCTCAGGTAACAAAAATTATTGGAAAAATTACGGACAAATCAACCGGAGAACCACTCCCCTTTACCAATGTCGTAGTTTCAGGAACCACGCTCGGAACCTTAACCGATTTTGAAGGAAAATATGCCATCGAATTTACAACGAAGGCTGATTCGTTGCGTGCATCGTTGATAGGATATATTCCACTGAGCCACAAAATCCTGTTACATCAGTTTCAGACCATCAATTTTGAACTTCCCCCGGCAACCTATAACCTGGCTGAGGTCACGATCAGGTATACCGGAAACCCTGCCGAAAAGATCCTGGCTATGGTGATTGCCAACAAAGACAGAAACTCCCTGCAATCTTTCTCATCGTATCAATATGAAGCCTATACCAAAATTGAGCTGGATGCCAATAACATCACCGACAAACTGAAGCAACGGAAACTCTTTAAATCCTTTGACTTCATATTTTCCTATGTCGATACATCCACCATCAATGGCAAATCCTACCTGCCCGTTTTTATAACGGAGACCATGTCAGATGTCTATTTCCGGAAATCTCCAAAAGCTCGGAAAGAGATCATCAAAGCCTCCCGGTTATCGGGACTGGAAAATGAGAGTGTGGCACAATTCCTCGGGAATCTTTCCGAACAGATTGAAATTTACAAAGATTATATCCCGATTTTCGATAAAAATTTCGTGAGCCCGATCGCAGAATTCGGTCTCGATTACTATAAATACTACTTGGTCGACAGTATCTTCCTCGGGAATAACTGGTGCTACCACCTGATGTTCAAACCCAGGCGAAAGCAGGAATTAACGTTTTCCGGAAGTTTTTGGGTGGCCGACACCTCTTTTGCCATTAAAAAGATTGACCTCCGGATCGCTTCCGATGCCAACATAAATTTTATCAATGATCTCGAAGTTAAACAGGAGTTTGAGTGGACCGAGGAAGAGTTTTGGATGATTACCCGTGACGAGATGATCGCCGATTTCAATATCATCGAAAACACCGATAAAGTGGTCGGTTTTTTTGGGCATCGTACTTCCAGTTACCGAAATTTTCAGTTTGACCCGCCCGAGAATAAGCGGTTTCTCTCCATGCCGGCCAATGTCTTCATCGAACCTGAAGCGAATAAAAAAGAGGATAGCTACTGGGAAATGGCCAGACATGAAGAGCTGTCGGAATCGGAACAGGGAATCTATGAAATGGTTGATTCCGTGAAGAAAATCCCCATCTTCAAAACCTATGTTGATCTCGTTTATACTGTTGTGAACGGGTATCTGCCATGGGGTAAAGTAGAACTGGGACCCTACACAAAACTCTTCTCGTTCAACTCCATTGAAGGGGCCAGATTCAGGATCGGGGGACGAACCAGCAATTCGTTCAGTAAAAAGATCCAGCTTGAGGCATATCTTGCCTATGGGACCAAAGATCAGCGGTTCAAATACGGAGGTGAGATCATGTATATGTTTGACAAAAACCCCAGGCGTGACCTGGTTGCTTCATACAAAAACGATCTGGAGCAGCTCGGACTGAGTCCCAATGCTTTTTCGACGGACAACATCCTCACCTCTATCTTTAGCCGAGGTCCGAACAACAAATTAACGCGGGTCCAGGAGTTCAAGATCATGTATGAGCACGAGTGGTTTAACGGATTGATCAACCGTGTGCATTTTATTCACCGGCAGATGTTCCCGCTGGGTGAGACCTCCTTTGTGATCTTTCCCGAATCGAGGACCTCTCCTGTTCTCATCCCGGATATCTTTACCTCCGAAGTTGTATTCGATACGCGGATCGCTTTCCGTGAACGCTTTGTTTCCGGAGAGTTCTACCGGTACACGATTAGCTCCAGTTACCCGATTATTCTGATTCGCTACGGATACGGGATTCCAAATCTTTTTCAAAGTGATTACGAATACCACCGTTTAACCGTCAACCTCCAGCAATGGTTCAATTTCTCCACTATCGGGTGGTCGAAATACACCATCGAGGCCGGAAAAATCTGGGGGACCCTTCCCTATCCCCTGCTGAAGATCCATGAAGGGAACCAGACATTCCTCTATGACGAGTTCTCTTCAAACCTGATGAACTATTATGAGTTTGTAAGCGATCAGTATTTTTCTGTCACCTACTCACACCATTTCGACGGATTGATCTTCAACCATCTGCCTCTCATCAGAAAACTGAAGTGGCGGGAAGTTGCCCATATTCGTTGTGTATATGGAACCCTTAAGGAGCAAAACCAGGAGTATTCATTGTTCCCGGGTCAGATGCGGTCGTTTGCGAACATCCCCTACTGGGAAGCCGGTGTAGGAATCGAAAACATCTTTCGGATCATCCGGGTAGATGCAATCTGGCGCCTCAACCATCGCGACGACATGCTCAATCCAAATCCGGCTACTTTCGGCCTTTTCGTCTCATTATACTTTTCATTCTGAGGAATCGTTACTTTTGTATCATAATATGTTCTCATGATCCTTCGCACAGAAAAAATTATTAAAAAATACCGGAAACGAACTGTTGTTAATGAGGTGACTATCCAGGTGGAACCAGGAGAGATTGTAGGGTTGCTTGGCCCAAACGGCGCCGGAAAAACCACTTCGTTTTACATCATCGTAGGGTTGATCAAGCCCCTGGTTGGGAAAGTTTTTCTCGATGATATTGATATTACCTCCGAACCAATGTATAGGAGAGCCCAGCGCGGAATCAGTTACCTCCCCCAGGAAGCCTCCATCTTCAGGAAACTGAGTGTCGAAGATAACATCAAGGCCATACTGGAATTTACCAAACTTAACAAGCAGCAGCAAAAAGAGAGACTGGAGAGGTTGCTGGATGAATTTGGGCTTCAGCACATAAGAAAAAGTTACGGGATTACATTATCAGGTGGGGAACGTCGGCGGACGGAGATCGCCAGGTGCCTGGCAGTTGACCCGAAATTTATTCTGCTGGATGAGCCGTTTGCCGGAATAGACCCAATTGCAGTAGAGGATATTCAGCAGATCGTCATCAAGCTGAAAGAGAAAAATATCGGGGTGCTCATCACCGATCATAACGTGCATGAGACTCTCACAATTACCGACCGCTCTTACCTTCTGTTCGAAGGCAGCATCCTCCGTAGCGGCTCTTCTGACGAACTAGCTCAGGATGAGCATGTACGCAAAGTTTACCTGGGACAAAACTTTGAATTAAGACGCTAATCGCTATTCGCTATTCGCTTTTGAAAGAATAACGAAATGATAAAATAGGTCAGGATGATCATTGGTATAGCGCTCAGAGAGAATAACACAAGGTAGATTGCAGCCAGGATCAGGAAAATATAGCGCATTTCATTCCCTTTCCAGCTCATCTTTTTAAATTTCATGGAGAAGAGGTGGAAATCTGAAACGAGGAGGTAGGAGAAGAGCACGGTGAGAATTGCCAGCACCCTGGTATTTGAAAAGAAATCGGTAAAAAAATCGAGAGTGATCAGAGAAAACTGGTCGGATTGGTAATAAAGGACAACCGGAATAGAGGCAAAGAAGATGGCGTTAGCCGGAACCGGCAACCCGATAAAATGATCCTCCTGGTTGAGGTCAATGTTGAATTTAGCCAGCCTGAAGGCCGAACAAACCGGAATAAGTAGTGAAAACCAGGGAGTGATATAATATTGTTCCAGAATATTACAGCTTCCGTCACAACCTGCCGACAGGAGTTGAAACATTATCAGTCCCGGGGCAACTCCAAAAGAAACCAGGTCGGCAAGTGAGTCAAGTTGTTTGCCAAGTTCCGACCGTGCATCCAGCAGCCGGGCTGCTGTACCATCGAGGAAGTCAAAGAGAGCTGCAATGAAGATAAATAGTGAAGCGGTCACCAGGTCGCCCTCCATCACCAGAATAATGGCAACTAATCCGGCAATCAGGTTAAAAGCAGTGAGGGTATTTGGGATTTGTTGTTTCCAGGTCATAGTGAGTTGATTAGTGAGGTAAAGATACAGACAATTTCAGATCATCATCCCGATTTTCCCTAATTTTACCACCCAATGTCTATTCCCGAAATTAATATAGAAGATTACTCCTACGACCTGCCACCCGACCGGATTGCACAGCATCCGTTGCCTGAGAGGGATAGTTCAAAATTACTTTATTCGATTGAAGGCACTATTAAACAGGATAGTTTCCGAAATCTCTCTGAACATATTCCATCGGGGAGCATGATGGTATTTAACAATACCCGTGTGATCAGAGCACGCCTGATTTTTCATAAATCAACCGGAACGCATATTGAGATCTTCTGCCTTGAACCAGTGGAACCCACAAACGAGATCAACCAGGCCTTTCAGCAACCGGGGCCAGTCGTTTGGAGATGTTTAATAGGAAATGCGAAACGTTGGAAACATGGAATTCTCGAAAAGCGCATTGAGATCTCCGGATCAGTAGTCACCCTGCAAATTGAGAAGAAGCGTGCTATAGAGGAGGGGACATTCCTGGTCACTTTCTCGTGGGATCAAGCAGGGCTGACATTCGGAGAAATACTGGAACAAGCTGGCCGGATTCCTCTCCCACCCTATATCTCCAGGGAAGATGATGTGAACGATATCCTTCGGTACCAGACCATATATGCTCTCCAAGATGGATCTGTTGCAGCGCCAACCGCTGGACTTCACTTCACACCCAAGGTGCTGGATTCTCTCAAAAACCGGAATATCCTTCATGAACAGGTTACCTTACACGTTGGTCTTGGCACATTCAGACCAGTGTCTGTTTCTCATCTTTCGCAACATGTGATGCATGAAGAGCAGATTGTCGTTACGGCTGAAACAATCCGGCATCTTGTAAATCATCTTCCAAACCCGGTTATTGCAGTAGGAACGACCTCGGTACGAACACTGGAAAGTCTCTACTGGCTAGGCATCAAGCAATTTAATAACCCCGAATCAGCCCTGACTGATATCGGCCAGTGGGATCCTTACATTCAAACCGGTGAACCTTTGCTACCCGCTGAAGCAGCACTTTCAGCATTGCTCCGGGGCATGAAGTCCCGAAAACTTTCAGTGTTAAGTGCCACGACAAGGTTGCTTATTATCCCCGGTTACCACTTCCGGATTATCAATGGAATGGTCACGAACTTTCATCAACCACACAGCACGTTGTTGATGCTGATCGCTGCTTTTCTCGGTGAGAGATGGAAAGATATTTATCACTATGGCCTGGCAAACGGATTCAGGTTTCTCAGCTATGGCGATAGTTGTTTGTTCCTTCGGTAACAAAGATTAAATGTTTTTTATTACCTTTGTTTCGAATCAAATCATGGAGGAGATTATGTTCAATAATATGTTTCTAATTTTCGGCCTTGGCACCACAGAGATCATTTTGATTGTACTCGTCGTGCTGTTGTTGTTTGGCGGGAAAAAAATTCCTGAGCTGATGCGTGGTATCGGGAAAGGGGTGAAAAGCTTCAAAGATGGCATTCAGGGTATGGACGAGGATCTAAAAGATATTTCAAAAGATAAACCTGCCCCGGAAAAAAAAACACCCCCCGTTGATCCCGCCGGATAACAAATCGCTTTTATAGTACTCTCTCTTTGCAATTTCGCAGGCTCTGTGAAATTTCTCACACCCTATTTCCCTGGTTATATAAGATTATTCAAAATTGAATTGTTATGTCGCAGAAAATTTATGCAGGAACCACTGTTGATGTTAATGAAGAGGGGTACATGACTGACTCCACACAGTGGACAAAAGAGATTGCCAAAGAGATTGCCCATGAGGAAAACATTGACCTCACTGATAAGCATCTTGCCATTTGTGAATTTATTCGCAATAAGCAAGCCAATGGGGAGAATATCACGATCCGTTCGGTCGGAAACTCAGGCATCATTGATATCAAGGGATTTTACCAGCTTTTCCCGGGTGCCCCGATGAAAAAAGCAGCCAAAATCGCCGGAATCCCAAAGCCGGCATCATGCGTATAAATAAACAAAAAGGACAGACCCGTAAAGACGAGGCATGCCCCGTCTCCACAGCATGCCCCGACCTTACAGCATGTACCAACAAACAAACGATATGATAAAAGAAGAACACCCCCTGAAAAAAGTATGCATCATCTGTGCAAAGGGCACAATAGAAGATGTTTACGCTGCTCTCGTAATGAGCAATGGCGCTGTAATGGAAGGAATTGAAACCAAGATCTTTTTCACTTTCTTCGGCCTCGATGCCATTACTAAAAAACACATGAACAGCCTGAAAACAGGTACAGTTGGCAATCCTGCCATGCGTATGCCCGGTGGACTCCCCTTCCCTACTCTGCTTGGCACCCTTCCCGGGGTTGAAGCAGGTGTATCGGCGATGATGCGGAGTCAGATGGAAAAGTTAGATATTCCTCCTGTTTCCGAATTTCTCGAAATGATCGAAGCCGGTGGTGGCGAAGTATATGCCTGCAAACTGGCTATGGACATGTTCAAACTGGAAAAAACCGATCTTTGGGATGGTGTAAAGGCTGTCCTTACAGTAGGTGAATTTTACGAAATGTGCGGGGGACTCCAAACGCAGATCATTTTTACCTGATCCATTCCCATGATACAAAAGGGGTTGTCTCAAAAATTGAGGGAACCCTTTTTTTATTGATGATAATCAAGCCTAATCATTCCTTTTTAATCATTATAGCAGTCGCCTTCGCAACTGGGGTGCTTTGCATTTTCTCCATATGGTTTGATTTCGTTTATCACCCCGCACCCCTAGGTTGCTCCGGCAATAGCTATAACGATTTCTCAGGCAATAGCTTCTGCAACAGCCAGAACAACCTAGGAACGCGGGGTGTACCATACAGGCTCGGTTTTCAATATCATGAAAAAGCGTTCCAGTTGTGGAGGCAGTTGCGAAGCTTGCCTGGGTTCAAGGCATAAAAAAGGGGCGCCTCAACATAAGAGACACCCCATTATTTTAACATGGATCGGTTATTTTACAACTACGATCTTCTTCTGAATAACAGTTCCGTTTGTGCGTTCAACACGCAGCATATAAACTCCGTTTGAAACATCTGGAATATTAAATGAAGATCCATTGAAATCCTCCACAAATTTTACCAATGTTCCACTCGGAGAGTAGAGGGATACGCGAGCGTGCTCAGCTCCCATGATATAAATGGTCCCGGTAGTTGGGTTGGGGTAAACCCGCATCGCTTCATTGCTCTTCTCATCCTGTCCAACGGCAAAGATCAGATCAATCTCATAAAGGCTATGAGCAGTCAGATCTTCTGCGAAAACGTCAATGGTAGTAGTTCCCGGGACTTCAATGGCAGGAACAACGATCACCGTTGCATTCGGATCCATTGGGTCGCCAGTGATCTCAGGGATCAATACGCCACCAGGTACTTCAACATCATAATTGAATACATCAGGGTCGAAGCCAGCCATTGCGATACCATCAACGAAAAGTTCATCCAGTCGCGCTTCGGTATTGTATGTGGCATCTTCTAGCGAATAAACCGACTGGTAGATTATTTTGGATGCAGGGTCCTGAACAAATACAATCACACCCAGATCATCCCACTCCTCAACATTCGTTCCGGCAAGATCCTCCTGGTCACTCCATGAAAATGTTACACGGTCTTCCAAATTGATTGTGGTCCCGTTCGCATCCGGCATCATCTTCATCATCACATGTTCAAATTCAGTTTCACCATTGGTCATCACATTCCCTGTTGTGATATACTCAAATACAATAACTTGCAACATCATCCCTGTGAAATCGGCGAATGGTAGGACAGCTACATCTACAGACATCTCTGTTCCGTTCAGATGGTGAGAAGCCACTATATCCATCAACCCCGGCTGAAGAACAGCTGCATTGAATGAACTCTGAACAGCCGTCATAGTTGTAGGGACATCCGATCCGTTGCAAAAGAGGTTTGGTACGCCGTTTACACCATAGAATGTGCGGCGAACTCCACCCTCTTCAGTATAGTATGGATCTCCCGGTGCAGGCCAACTCATCTGATACTTAATCAGGGTAATATCATCCTCATTTGTAAAACACCAGGGAACAAACCCTGCGTTGAAATTAGCACAAGGAGCACAGGTAGAACTGGTAAACTCTTCGTAACAAGGCTTCTTCGGAATTACATTGCTAACCCTTATCAAAGGCTTTGAAAGGGAGTCTCCCGACTGGTCATCATCCTTTACGCCATTTACTTTATTGATCCAAACATTCAGTGTATAGGTCCCGATTGGAACAGATATCTGCTGATCGCAAGTAAAATTGTAGGTATCGAGTGCATCAATGGAGAGACCGTCGATGAAAGTACTTTGAATGGGGCCATTGTTCACCTGCCAGTCTATGTCAAGAGAGGTAATGGTAGTGATACCTATATTCATAATCTGCCCGGTTACATCTTCAGGTCCGTTGATGTAGGTGGGTGTGGTAATACTGGTCATACTGGCATCAAGGTTGAGCTGGTTCAACAATAAGATGTCATCGAGGTACCAGTAGTCGATGTTATACATATTCCCATCAAGGTAAAAACAGATCTGGAATTCACTTTCACCAACGTCGGAATTGTTGATGGTCAAATCAATCTGTTCAGGGCCAACATTTGAAGTCGGGCTGATTTCCCAAACAATATTCCAGGCTCCGTTGTGCGAACGCGTTGCCACACCAGCTTTCGGACCTGTACCGGTATAATCATCATAAAAATGCCGGAAAGTAAGTTGCACCTCTGTCAATCCAGTCAGGTCCATTTCATAGGAGATCAACCGGGTTACATAAGTGCCGCTGACATATGTAAATTTTGCTTCAGGGACTTCGCCTCCTGCATCATTAGTAGCGCTAACCGACCACTGGGCAGGCAATCCATCGATGCTCCACCCGGCAGGTGGCATCATACCCGAGCTGAAATCTTCCACAATAAACCCCTGTCCGAATGTCACACCCGACAAGGCAACAAACAGCAGTAATACATAAACTTTTTTCATAGATCATAAGTTTTGGTAAATAAATAAGGTGTTATGTTTCTCAACACAAATATACAGATAAATAAAGATAAAGGTTGGATCTGGAAGAAATATTGTCTCCATGCAAACTGACACCCGTCTCATTAGCTGGCTTTTAATAATAAAAAAATCAACTAGTCCAGGATTCACAGATAATTTTAATCTTCTTGCCGATAAAAGCATTCACTTTAACAAATCCGTTTGTATGCCGAGGATTAAACCTGTAAACTTGTCAAAAAAATATCCCCATGAAAAAGATTGTCACGCTTTTCTTTGCCGCCCTCTTTATCGTCCCTGTGTTCGCCCAGGAGAGTGAAGAAAATCAACCCGAAAAAACACCGATGAAAGCAGCCCTGGTGCTAATCGATGTCCAGAACCAATTCATGCCAATGATGTCGGAAAAAGACCAGAAGGATGCGCCGGATTACATCAACTGGTACATGATGCTTTTCCGCCATTACAAACTCCCTGTGATAAGGGTTTACCACAGCGATCTAAAATGGGGTCCTGCCCCAGGCACCGAGGAATTTGCCTTCGACACCGTGTTCAAAATTGAAGAGAGCGATCCCATGGTAATCAAGACCTACGGAAACGCCTTCAATAAGACCAACCTCGACAGCCTCCTTCAGGCCAAGGGAATCAATACTCTGTTCCTTTGCGGACTGAGTGCTACGGGCTGTGTACTGGCAACCTACATCGGCGCCAATGATCATGATTACGAGGTTTTTATGCTGAAAAATGCCCTGCTCAGCCACGATGCCGATTTGACCAAAGCTGTTCAGGAATTCACCAGTACCATCTCGTGGGATGCTATGAAGTTGCTGTTGGAGAATACTTCTGAGTAGAAGAGTCAGGAAGTCAGGGGGTCAGGGGTCAGGAAATTAGAAAATTAGAAATGAACCACATTAGGCACATAGGACACAATAGGACTATTGTGATCTTCTGTGTCTAATGTGGTAAAAACCTTGAAACCCGAACCGGAGCGAAGCGGAGCTCGGCGAAGTCAAACCCGAAACTAGAATCCAGCATCGCGGATCCTTTCCGCAAACTCCTTCACTGCCTGCTTGTTAAATTTTGAGACGTCAACGGAGATGTTGGCTACCTGCTTAATGATCATCCGTTCAAAGGCATTCATCTTTTCAAATTCGAGTTCCCCTCCAAAGAGACCAGTTGCCGTTGAATTCATCCTTAACGCTTCAGGAAAAGCGCTGTTAAACTGCTCCAGAGCCGTATCGCCCTCAAACATGCAACAGATAAAAAGGCCTGTTTTCTTGGAAAGTAGTTGATCGATATTTTTTTCACAAAATTTCCTGATCTTTTTTTGGATATTACCAATCCGGATTGAACCTCCGATAATCACGGTGTCAAATTTTACCAATGGGGGGACCTCAAAATTCTCCAGGTTAATCAAGGTCATCTCTCCCGGAATCTGGTTGCGTATCATCCCTGCAGCTTTTTCAGCACAGCCGTGCGAAGTCATATAGATGATGAGTGTTGCCATGGTAATTTTTTAGGGTAGCAAAGTTAATGTTTTATTGCCCGGAATTTGTAATTTTGGATGCCCCATGACCCCATGACCAAAAAAAAGGACGTTCGCGAAATGACTTTCTGGGAGCATCTGGATGAGCTCCGAAGTACACTGATATGGAGTGTCGTTGCCATTGCTGTGTGTGGAATCGTTGCCTTTATCTTTAAAGAGATTTTGTTCGACCATATTTTACTTGCACCCAAGGAGAAAAGCTTCATCACCTATCGGCTTCTTTGCAAACTGGCCGAAGTTACATCCATGACATCTCTCTGCATCGACCCATCCTCATTTCAAATCATCAACATCAACCTGGCCGGCCAGTTTATGTCGCACATGACGATCTCCTTTGTTGCAGGGCTAATTGTGGCGATGCCTTTTGTTGTCTGGCAATTCTGGCGTTTCATCAAACCAGGTCTTACCGATGAGGAGGTAAAACATACTCAGGGTGGAGTATTTATCATCTCCTTTCTCTTTTTAACAGGGGTCCTCTTCTCCTATTTTATTGTCGTCCCATTGATGGTGAACTTTCTGGGAGGATACCAGGTCAGTGAAATGGTAACGAACCAGATCGCCCTCTCATCCTATACCGGATCTGTCACCATGATGACTCTGTTAATGGGATTGCTGTTTGAACTTCCTATTATAGTTATCTTCCTGACGAAAGCCGGAATCATCACACCTGCCTACCTGAAAAAATACAGGAAACATACATTGATAGCAATTCTCATCATTGCAGGTATCATTACTCCAAGTCCCGACATTTTTTCACAACTCATTGTTGCTATCCCACTTTACTTCCTTTTTGAGTTGAGTGTTAGCGTCTCTTCCAGGATCTATGCCAGGAAACAGTTGAGGATGAAAGAGAGCAACGACTTCTAAACGACCTATTCCCCTGTTTGGTCGAGAGAATCCCGGCACTAGACGGAGATCTGTTGCTACCGTTTTGATTCCACTATACTTTTGAGGCCTAAACAATAAAATTCTCCTGCTATGGAACCAAAACGACTTTACAGAAGTACAACTGACAGAGTGATTGGAGGAGTGGCTTCAGGGCTCGCAACCTATTTTAAATTAGATCCTCTCTTGGTAAGACTACTCTTCGTAATCTTTGCCGTTGTCGGAGGTGGCGCAGTACTCATTTACATCATCCTCTGGATCGTCACACCCGATGGCCCCAGGGAAATCAATCAAACCCAAAATTCAACAACTATGGAATCACAAGAAACACCAAAAAAGCCAACCCAGGAATCCAAACAAAAAGGAAACCTTATTGGAGGATTAGTCCTGATCACGCTTGGAGCAATTTTCCTGGCCGACCAGTTTATTCCCCGACTTGATTTCGGAGATCTCTGGCCCATTATCCTGATAGTTATAGGTATTGCCCTGCTTTTCAATGCATATGGCAGACCGTCAAAGAAACAAGATTAAACAGATATATTATGAAATTCCGCAATCTTTTTTGGGCACTGATCCTCATTGCGATTGGTCTCCTCTTTCTGTTCAGCAACTTCGGCTGGCTCGATTTCCATTGGGTAAGTATATGGCGACTCTGGCCTCTGATATTCATCTTCTGGGGTATCTCTATTCTTCCGATTAAAGATTTGATTAAGTTTATCCTGGTCATCGCGTTTATCGGCCTCTCTTTTATCTTCTTCAACCAGATAACTGAACCCCGGTGGTCGTTTTCGATTCACGATAACGACTGGAGCTGGGCTGACGACTGGGATGAAGATGACAGCAATAGCAACCGAACCTTCTCATACAGCACACAAATCCTGACTGTTGATATGGATACCGTCCCGCATAAAGCTGTCCTGAAGATGGACGCAGCAGCCGGAAAATTCAAAATCGATGGTGAAACATCAGAGATGCTATCATTCAGGAAAGAGGGGGATATCGGTGATTATTCCCTGACAACGAGCAAAGTTGACGGGAAGACCCAAATCAATATTAGTCTTGCGAAAAACCGAAAAGTTCGAAGAGTGAAGAAAAATAACGTCGAAATCAACCTAAACCGTGACATGGTTTGGGACCTGGATTTCGACATCGGGGCAGCCTCCGTTAAGATGGATCTGAGCGATTTCAGAATAGATACAGCTAAGATCGAAGCCGGGGCAGCATCACTGGAGATCAAACTCGGGTCGCTTCAGCCTCTTACCTATATGAGTTATAGTGCCGGTGCTGCTTCTATGGAGGTAAAAATACCCAAAGAGTCGGCATGCGAGATCCATTCCGAATCGGTTCTGGTGAGCCGCGACTTTGAGGGCTTTATCAATAAAGGTGATGGTGTTTATCAAACCGCCAATTATCCAGAAGGGACCAATACCATCATCCTCAAAATCGAATCGGCTGTCTCAAGCCTGAAAGTGGAACGTTATTGATCAGCTTCCAGGAAGGAGCTAACAACCTTGTAAAACTCCCCGGGATTATCGGCATGAACCCAATGGGTAGCCCCCCTGACGGTTCTGATGGTAGCTCCGGGGAATTTTTCATTGATAGCCTGCAAATCACTTTCCAGGATGTAATCTGACCGTTCACCTCTTACAAATAAAGCCGGGCCAGGGTATAGCCCGGGGAGGCAACCTCCATCAAAGATTGCAGGCAAGCTCTCAATGATCACCGGGAGATTGAGTCGCCATGAAAGTTGACCCCGCTCACTCCAGTAAAGGTTTTTCATCAGAAACCGCCGCAACTTAAGACTGGGAATCCGTTGCCGGAGTCGTTCCTCTATTTCAGATCGGCTTCCTGATTTTGACAGGTCCAATGCATTCATCGCCCCGATCAGGTCCAGATGTTCCCGCTGAGGAGGATACTTTCGAAGACTGATATCGACGATCACAAGCTTCCCGATTACCCCGGGATGATGAAGTGCCAGGTTAACGGCAACACGGCCTCCAAGGGAGTGACCCATCAGCATCACCCGACCCTCAGTTTCCTCTTCGATGAGTTCCAGGATATCCTGCTCCATGGAGGGAAAATCAAACAGGTCGCTGTGAGGCGACCGCCCATGGTTTCGCAGATCGGGAATGATCACCCGAAACCGCTCCCCAAAGCGCTTTCCGAGGGTTGCCCAGTTGTCGGAGATGCCAAAAAGACCATGTAAAATTATGAACGGAGAACCGGTTCCGAAACTGCGAAAAAAAAGTTTCATGATGTATTACTTATTAACATATCTTTGTGCACTTTTTTTAAAATAACGAATCGAAAGTACTTAAAAATTTCATTTATTTGCACCATGATTTTCACGGGCAACACACAAAATGGAAACACAAGAGAATGAACTCTGCATCGTCCGCGATCTAATGAATCGGGACGATGATGAACCTCCACCGAAATCTGTTCAATCCGTTTCCTTCCGTCACCTTCATTCAGTAGCTACCGCTCTGCGGAGTGAGAAAGAAAAAACCGTCATTTCTGAGCGGTCGAAAGCGTTTATGGATAGCTTCTATCCCGGGCTTCCGGAAAAGGAGTGGAACAATTGGCACTGGCAGATAAAAAACAGTGTCAGGACAACGGATCAGCTGGAGCAATTCATCCACCTCACGGAAAATGAAATCAGCGTGGTTGGAAAAAAATCCCATACACTTCCCATCCGGATCACGCCATACTATATGAGTCTGATCACCGGGAACGATCCGGAGTATGCGCTTCGGAAAACCTTGATCCCGGTTTTTAATGAATTGATATCTGGATCGGGGGAGACCCTTGACCCACTTTCCGAAGAGCATCACAGTCCGGCGCCCAACATTGTACACCGTTATCCCGACCGTGTTCTGTTTCTTGCTACTGGCTTCTGCTCGGCTTATTGCCGTTATTGTACCCGCACCCATATGGTTGCCAAGGAGAAGTGCCATGTAGGATTCAAAGCGTGGGAGGCCGGACTCCAATATATTGAAGCGCACCGTGAAGTTAGGGATGTGATCGTCTCGGGGGGGGACCCCCTCACGATGCCCGATTTTCATATCGAGTACCTCCTATCTCGACTGAGGAAGATCCCTCATGTTGAGATCATTCGGATCGGCTCCAAAGTTCCGGTAGTCCTTCCCCAGCGCATCACAAAATCGCTGGCAAATATCCTGAAGAAGTACCATCCTCTCTTCATGAGCATCCATTTCACCCATCCTGATGAACTCACACCAGAAGTCAAAGAGGCATGCGAAAAGCTTGCCAACGCCGGCATCCCCTTGGGGAGCCAGACAGTGCTACTGAAAGGGATCAACGATGACGTGGAGGTATTGAAAAAACTGATGCACGGACTGCTTCAAAACCGGGTGCGGCCATACTACCTCTATCAGTGTGATCCGATACCTGGTTCGAGCCACTTCCGGACACCCATCAGCAAAGGGCTGGAGATCATCAAAGGGCTGCGTGGCCATACGTCGGGTTATGCCGTTCCTCAGTTTGTCATTGATGCCCCAGGGGGAGGAGGCAAGATTCCGTTGTTGCCCGAATACTACCTGGGACATGAGGATGGCTACGCAAAGCTGATGAATTATGAAGGCCGGGTGTTTCTCTATCCTGATGATGTAGGTTAGGCCATGAGAATAGGACTTACTTTTGACCTCAGGTCAGAATATCTCAAAGAGGGGTATACCCCGGAAGAGACTGCCGAATTTGACCGAGAATCCACCATTGAGGGGCTTGAAACTGCCCTACAGGGACTTGGGTTCATGACCGACCGGATCGGACATGTGAGGCAACTGGCAGAAAAGCTTGTAAAAAGAGACCGGTGGGATCTTGTTTTCAATATCAGCGAGGGGCTCAATGGCATCGGAAGAGAAGCCCAGGTGCCATGTTTGCTTGATGCCTATAACATCCCTTATACCTTCTCCGACCCACTTGTACTAACACTTACACTCCACAAAGGGATGACCAAAAGGGTAATCCGTGATGCCGGATTGAATACCCCCGGCTTTTTTATTGTATATTCCGAGGCCGATATCCTTATCGATGCGCTTGAGTATCCTCTGTTTATAAAACCTGTTGCAGAGGGCACAGGGAAAGGGATCACGGGAAAATCCAGGGTTCATTCCAACGTCGAACTTTTGGCCGTTTGCCGGGAACTCCTCAGGCAATACCCCGAAGGCCTCCTGGTGGAAGAGTTCCTTCCGGGACGGGAGTTCACCGTTGGGATCACAGGGACCGGAAGAAAAAGCAAGCCTGTGGGCATCATGGAGATTGTTTACGAAGCGGAAAACGCTTCGGGGATTTACTCCCTTGAGACAAAATCCAACTACGAAGAGTTGGTTTCTTATTCAGTACCGGGAGATGACGTCAGGGAAGCGTGTATGGATCTGGCTTTAAAAGCATGGAATATCCTCGGATGCCGAGATGGGGGTAGAGTCGACATCCGGTACGACAAACACGGGAAGCCCTCGTTTATCGAAGTCAATCCACTGGCAGGACTTGATCTTGTTCACTCCGATTTACCTATACTCGCATACCGGAATGGCTATACCTATAAACAACTCATCGGTGAAATCATGGATTCGGCGTTAGAACGGATCAACATGCACCATGGTCTATGAATAAAAAGATCCTGATCGTCACAAACAAGATTTCAGCAGATACCGGAGCAGATGAACTGGATGTGCTGGAGCAGGCTGCTATGGTAGAGGAAGCCTGCCTGGAACTTGGTTACGATGTGGCCCGGGCAGAGATGGGCCTGGACCTCGAAACAGCGATCGCCCAGATCAGAACAGAGGACCCGGAAATTCTTTTCAACCTGGTAGAGTCGCTCGACAACAAAGGGGAGTTTGCCTTTATCGCCACTTCGGTGTTTAATTCAACAGGCATCCCCTATTCAGGGACGCCTGTAATTCCGATGTTCCTCGCCTCCAACAAAGTGCTGGCAAAACGTGAGCTGGTCCGTCTTGGCCTTCCTTCCCCAAAATGGTTTGCCATTGATGAGACCGCTCTTTTGGATCCATATAAACGCTATATCCTGAAACCCATATGGGAAGAGGGATCCCTTGATCTGGATGAATCAAGTGTTTTCTACGGCAATGACGACCGGATGAAGGAGACGGCAAGGGGGAAGAGCAGGGAACATTATTTCATTGAAGAGTATATCGAAGGGAGGGAGTTCAATATCTCCATCTTGGGTGGACTTGACGGACCTGAAATACTTCCCCTAGCTGAGATGCAATTCCTCGATTTTCCGGCTGAGAAACCCAGAATCCTTGGGTTCCGGTCGAAATGGGATGAAGATTCGTTCGAATATTCACACACCACCCGCACGTTCGAGGCAGGGGAAGAAGACCGTCTCCTTCACCTCCTTTTAATTGAGCTGTGCGAAGCCTGCTGGAAAGGATTCGGGTTAAAAGGCTATGCCCGGATCGACTTCAGGGTAAGCGAAAAGGGCGATCCCCTCATCATTGATATCAATGCCAACCCATGCCTTGCAAATTCCGGAGGCTTTGCAGCCGCCCTTGACCAGGCAGGATACTCCTTCACGGAAGGCATCCAAAGAATCCTGGAGGATGCGGTGGGCAGTAGGAAGAAATAAGAAATACGAAATACGGAAATAAGCAATATGACATGGTAGAAGTTACATTCAGGACAGAGATTCTTCCGGGCGACGAAGTGAGGATAAGAGAGATGATCATCTCCACCGGTTTCTTTTATGATATTGAGGTTGAAGTAGCTGTTGAGCTGGCAGACGAGAAGCTGAGGGATGGAAAAAAGAGCTCTTATCAGTTCATTTTTGCCGAACGTGATGGTGTGACAGTAGCTTACAGCTGTTTTGGGTTGATTGCCGGCACTGAATGCAGCTTCGATTTGTACTGGATTGTCACGCACAACGACTTCCGGGGAGAGGGGATTGGCAAAAGGCTTCTGGAAGAGACCCACCGGCAAATTGCTGAACAGGGAGGAAGGAACGTTATCGCTGAGACATCTTCACTCGAAAAGTACCAGCCCACCAGGAAATTCTACCAGCATATGGGATATCATGAAGCCGGACTAATCCACGATTTCTACAAAGAGGGTGATGGGAAAGTCACATTTGTTAAGAGAAATACCGGATCGCCAACTGCGTAATATCATCAGATTGCGGTGCCTCACCACAATATTCCTGGACTCCGCTAACGATGTTCTGTGACAGCTCCTCAATGGATTTACTGTAATTAGACTTAAGGAGGGTTTCCAACCTCTCTTCCCCAAACGCTATATCAGCTTCATTAAAGGCTTCCGTAATGCCATCGGTATAAAGGAAGAGGGTGTCTCCTGGATGAAGTTGTATTTTCCCCGCTTCAAAATGCAAATCCTCCAAAAAACCGAGGACAGTACCACCTGTCAGAGGAACCGATTCCAACGTGCCACCAGCTCTGACAAGATAGGGCGGATTGTGTCCCCCATTCACGTAAGTGACCTCGCCGGTTTTAGTGTTAAGAATTCCATAAAAAACTGTCACAAACATGCAGGAGGTGCTTTCGTTACAGAGCAAGTGGTTGGCGTAATCGATGCACTCTTCGGTTGAGATCCCTTTTAGTCCGGTTGCCCGGATGAGGGTTCTGCTAACAGCCATAAAGATAGCAGCAGGCACCCCTTTACCCGAAACGTCGCCAATGACAAAACCAATATGGTCGTTGTCGATCATGAAGAAATCATAGAAATCCCCACCAACTTCCCTGGCAGCCTTCATAGAGGCGTATATATCAAAATCCTTCCGGTGAGGAAAAGGCGGAAATATTGCAGGAAGGATAGCCTGTTGAATCTCCCTGGCTGTTTCCAGGTCGTGTTGAATAAATAACAGCTGGTGATGCTCTTCCTGGGATTTTCTTACCAGACGGATCTCATCCAGTGTTTTGTTGATCGTGATCTCAAGATCCTCAAAGTTGATCGGTTTGGTAAGAAAATCAAATGCACCGCGATTCATGGCAGTACGGATATTCTCCATATCGCCGTATGCTGATACGATAACCGTCTTCAATGAAGGGTTTTTCAACTCTTTCAGCTTCAACAGAAGTGTTAGTCCGTCCATCTCCGGCATATTGATATCGGAAAGGATAATCCCAATCTCGGGATGTTCAATAAGTTTTGAAAGTGCCTCGAGTCCGTTGTGCGCAAAGAGAAAGTGATAAATGCCTTCCTTTATCTGGCGGCGAAAGCGTTGTTTGACCAAGGGCTCAAGATCCACTTCATCATCAACGACAAGGATTCTAATATTTTTCTTAAGATGCTCCATATGCATAACTCATTTTCAATTATTCCACTTTCTTGTCAACAGGAATACGAATGATAAATTCGGTGTATTCGTCTGGTTTCGATTCTACGATGAGTTCGCCACCATGTCCCTGAACGACGATATCGAAACTGATTGAAAGGCCCAATCCGGTGCCCGAACCTGCAGCTTTGGTGGTAAAGAATGGATTGAATATTTTATCCCTGATCTCATCGGGGATTCCTTTCCCGTTATCCCGGATACAGACCTCAACAAGATTATCAATCCGTTTGGTAGAGACCGTTAGCAGCGGGAAATAGGAATCTCTCTGCTCGCTCTTCTTCTGGACTGTTGCCTGGCAGGCATTGTTGATGATATTCAGGAAAACCCTGCTGAGGTCCTGGGGAATTACATCCACAATACCTACCGTCGGATCATAGGAAGATTCTATCTTGATATTGAAACCGGGATCACTGGCCCGCATGCCGTGGTATCCCAGATTCACATATTCTTCCAGGAGCGCATTCAGGTCGGTGGGCTGCATCTCCCCTGCTTTCCCTCGCGAGTGGAGCAGCATCCCCCGGATGATGCTGTCGGCACGCTTGCCATGGTTGTGAATTTTTTGGGAGTTGCTTTCAATATCCCCAACAATCTCCAGCAGGTATTCCAGATCCTTCTCATCCAGTTGCTCTTTGAGTTTCTCCAGCTCCTCTTTCAACTCCCGGGCCAGGTCGGCCGACAGTTCGGCGAAATTGTTCACAAAGTTGAGCGGATTCTTGATCTCGTGAGCAATCCCGGCTGTAAGTTTCCCCAGGGATGCCAGTTTCTCCGATTGCACCAGCTGAGCCTGAGCGGCCTGCAGGGTTTGGAGAGCGCTGTCAAGTTCGGTGTTTTTGGCAACAAGCTCAGCCGTTCGCTCTTCCACTTTCAACTCGAGTGTTTTGCTGTAATCTTCCAGCTTATCATTTGAGATCTGGAGCTGTTCGGTGGTATCCTTGAGGTCTCCGATCGTATCTGCCAGGGTCTTTTGCATGTAACTGAAGCTGTAAGTCAGCTGGCCAATCTCATCCCCGGAAACAATATCCGGGAGCACCACATTGAAATCACCTTCTGCAAAACTCTGTGCTGCCTGTGCAAGTTTACGCATGGGTCGGGTGACAGAACGCGAGATTAACAGGATCACCAAAAAAATAACCACCAGTCCGGCACTCCCCAGTAGGACGATAGCCAGGTTTAGCCTGATGGCATCAGCCATCAGCTCATTCACCGGAAACACCACTGCCAATGACCAGCCATTGCTTGGAACCGGGGCATAGGCTACCCAGCTTTTCTTGCCGTTAGCCATGTTCTCGTAGGTTGTGGTGCTGAAGTCACTCTCCCTGTGTATCATTTTCCTTCCAAGATCCCGAAAGAAAGGCATGTTGTGCTCCTCCGCCAGGCTGAAGATCGAGGCATTCATGATCAACTCATGAACCGGATGGGTTACAATCGTTCCATTTTGCGAGACAAGGAATCCGAATCCCGTTTCGAAGACACGGATTGAGTCAACCATCGCCCGCAGCCAGTCGATGGAGATATCGATGGTCACGATCCCCACGAATACTCGCTCCCCTTTGTTGCTGAAATAGAGGGGTACCGAATAGGTTGACATGAATATATCGCCTCCCCCCTCATCATAATAGGGTTCGGTCCAGTATGGCTTCCCCTTCTCCCTGGGAACCTGGTACCAATCCATTAAAAAGTAGTCGTAGGAATCGTTCCCCAGGGTGGTGAGGATTACACTGTCGTTTTTGCGATAGGCATAGAATGAATAGTATTTCTCTTTCCTCCCTTCAAAGTAGGGTTCAAACGCTATGGCCGACCCGTAAATTTCGGGATTTACCTCAACGATCAGTTTCAGTATCTGCTTCAACTCCTCTTCACTGAAGTTCGAATGTTCGATCAAGGCAGCCATGTTTTCAGGCACTCTTGCCATTCCAAACAAAATGCGGTCTACTTTGTTTACTGTACTCTCGGTAAGGTTTTTGGCGATGAGTGTAAGGTTACCGATCATCGTTTGCCGGGTAACATAGTAGTTGTAGAGAAAGATCACAACAAAGATTCCTGCAATGGAAGAGAAGACCGAAAAGATCAGTTTAAAGGAGAGTCCTTGCCGAAGTTTTATACGATTTTTCATCGGTAGTATTTTGGACTTTCCGGGGTGATCGGTTTGTTATCATCAATAAGAATAGGTTGATAGATCTCCCTATATGGGGGAATTACACCAATCAATCCCGCTTCCACTAGGATTTTCGCAATGGTCTGATAATCTGAGTCGGAAAGTTTGGTATTGATGTCTTTCTGAGGATCAGGATAGTATAGGTCACGGTACCTGTCGAGCATCCATCGCTGATGCGACAGGTTAGCCGGTTTCTTCTGCTTCTTTTGTTCTGCCAGGATAACGTTGATCGCCTGATCAGGATGATCAAACGCGTATTTCCAGCTTTCAATAGTCGCTTCAACGAACCGTTTGCACAACTCCGGGTCCTTGTTTAATGTGGAGTGGAGGCAATAGATTCCGTCTTCAAGAAAGTTCAGGCCATAGTCGCAAAAGAAAAATGTTTCAAGTTCATCCGCATTATATCCGCTGTTGAGGATGGTATGGTATTCATCAAACCAGCTCGCATTGATGATCTCAACGCCATCGGTTAAAAACAGGTTGTTGCTGCTACCGATCGGAATGATCTTTACATCCACGTGGTTCTTCCTGAACAATGCCTTTGGTTGCAGGGTGTAATCGCTCCAGATTGCAGCTCGTTTGCCATCCATATCGGTAATGGTTTCAATTCCGCTGCTTTTCTTGACAACCAGCATCAGGGAGGACCTAGAGGAGAGCTGGGCAATGTTGACGATATCGAGGCCCGAGTCTTTCATGTCGATTGCATTCACCAGCCAAAGCAGAAAGAAATCAGCCTCCTCATTGGCTATCATCTGATCGGGCTGATCTGTTGGCAGATACGGGATAATCTCCAGGTCGATGCCATATTTCCGGAAGATTCCCTCCTCGATTCCGATATAATATCCTGCAAACTGGGCTGTGGTGTTCCAGTATGGCAGAAGCCTGACTTTTTGAAGAGAAATGGTATCCAGATCCGTTGTTTTCTCTCTGTACCCCTCCTCAGTCTCTTTCTTGCCTGATGGATCCTGATTACAGCTGCATATTCCTACAATAAATGAAAAAATCACCAGGGAATAGAGAAGAGACCTGTTCAGCCAACACATATTTAAATTGCTAAAATGAAGAAGATGATGTAAATTTATTCCGAAATTAGGTTATAACCTGAGAAAAAATTGTTTTTTTGTGAAAAATTTTGACCCTTATGAAAGCCTTTGTCTACGACGGAAAATTGTCCGTACAGCAAGTCCCTGATCCTGTGCCTGAACCTGGCGAAGTACTGATCAAGGTGCGTTATTCCTCGATTTGCAACACAGACCTGGAGATCATCCATGGATACATGGGCTTCAAGGGTATCCTGGGTCATGAATTCGTTGGAGAGGTGGTCTCGGAGAATAGTCGGTTCTTTGGCAAGGATGTAGTGGGTGAAATCAATATTTCCTGTGGTCATTGCTACATGTGCCAGACCGGACGAAAGAACCACTGCACAAACCGTTCTGTTTTGGGCATTTTTGAACGTGCCGGAACATTCGCCGACTATGTCGTTCTTCCTGAAAAGAACCTCCATGTTGTGCCCCCCAATGTCGAGTTACCGAATGCCGTTTTCACCGAACCACTAGCAGCCGCTCTCGAAATTTTTGAACAAACCAAAATCAATCCAACCGATAATGTGTTCATCTTTGGGGCAGGGAAGCTGGGGCTTCTGATATCCCAGGTATTCAGGTTGTCGGGCTGTGAATATACCCTCTTCGATATCAATCCATACAAAGTGGAATTTGCCAGGGGACTTGGGCTTCCTGCAAAAAATCTGGATATTCTCCAACCAGATGACCGGGCCGAAATCTGTGTTGACTGCACAGGGAACCCCGATGGCTTCAGCATTGCAATGAGTCACCTGCGTGCCAGGGGAAAACTGATCCTGAAAACAACGGTGGCAGATCCTGCCAAAATCGACCTCAACCAGATTGTCGTTAACGAACTTAATATTATTGGAAGCCGTTGTGGGGTTTTTGAACCTGCTCTCAGCCTTCTCAGTCAGAAGTTGATTGATGTTGAACCCCTGATTACCAAAGTCTTTCCCTTCGATGAGATTGAACAGGCATTCACTTTGGCAGCAAAACCAGAAAGTATAAAAGTGTTGATCAGGCTTTGATCAGGGGGATAAAAAATTTCACTATTTTCAAAAATTCCCGTACTTTCGCATATCAGAAACCAATCTATTCATTCATTATACCAGATTATGAACACAAAGCGTAATTTATCCCTGAGCCTTGCTGCTGCAATGGCTATTTCCCTTTTCTTACTGGCAGGATGTGGTGGAGCCGGAGACCAGAAAGCCAACGAAGAG